>Ga0208900_1000047_pt1 | contig 71464 bp, 54 predicted proteins | sample AntAceMetag02UKK_FD_184763 | JGI IMG/M metagenome (GOLD analysis project Ga0208900, IMG submission 184763) | Saline lake microbial communities from Ace Lake, Antarctica - Antarctic Ace Lake Metagenome 02UKK (SPAdes) (version 2) | ecosystem: Environmental > Aquatic > Non-marine Saline and... | reverse complement strand
TTGTCAAAAATGGTACATTGACAATTGACTCTTTCCGGTGTGGGCAGCCCATTCACCTGGGCACAGGCCTCCTCACATTTACGGCAGCCAACACACCGGGTCAGATCCACCAGGCATCCATACGGATCCGGTGGTGCCTTTGATTTCCAGGCATCGGCAGATGAGGGCAACGCCGTAACCGAGGCCCCGGCTGCCCCCATAAATTTAAAAAAACTTCTTCTGCTAAGTTGCATTTTTCCTCCCCCTGTTAATGATCAACCCTATTTTTCAGCATCTGCCATATACTTTCTGGGTCCTTTTTTTATACCAAGGCAGATGCAATCCTTCCTCTTTTTTGTGTACACTATGTCATCATCGGAACGGTTTACAATCGTCATCAAATCCTGTACCACATCCATATCTGCAAGAAATACCTCTAAAACATCACCTTCATCCATGGATTTAAGGCAACTTTTACATTTAAGCAGATTAAGGGGGGAAATAACTCCCCGAAGATCCAATATGTTTTTAGATATCATGCAAACTCCAGGTGTTAAAATATATACCGCTAAAGGAGTTAATAGCAACAGGTGTACCATGAGCAACCTCTAAACCAATAAAGCTTATAATTTATTGGTTTTATGGGCAAATTGATTGCATTTAAATTTAAGACTTGACGATTTGTTTGCTTAATCGTATTAAACACATATTTAAATAACAACAGTATTTAAACGTGTGTTTAAACACTTAAAAAATTACTAAACAACCACCAGCTACAAGCTGGTGGGTTTAAAGCTCGACGGACTAAACCGCCGACTAAAAGTGAATGCGTCTGAAAGACGGTGGTTTTAACCACGGGCTTAAAAAACGCCTAAAGCCTACCCAGTAACAATAAAGGAGATAGCTGATGAATGACCATGAGATCAATATTTTCTGGAAAAAAATAGTGGATACCATTAATGATGGTCTTATGTTTATCGGCCCGGAAGGGACCATTTTAATGGTCAACAAAGCCTTTGAGACGCTTACCGGCTACACTTCAAAACAAGCCATTGGCATGTCCTGCGATATGCTGGGGTGTGATGCCTGTGAACAAACCCTGCAAACGGGGAAAGAATCGGTCTGGTGTAAATTATTTGAAGCGGGCCAGGAGGATATGAAAAAATGCCGCTGCCTGGTCAAATGCAAGGATGGAAGCTTTTTACCGGTTTTAAAAAATGCCTCCATTCTATGGGATGAAAACAAGACAGCCCTTGGTGTTGTGGAAACGCTAACCGATATTTCTGAACTAACCAAGATGGATGAAAAGATCCACCTCCTTTCCAGGCAATGTGACAGGGACGCTGACTTTTTGGGCATGGTGGGCAAATCACCTGAAATGCAAAATGTGTTTGAAATGATCCGAAAAGCCGCTGAGAGTAACGCCCCTGTGATCATACTGGGTGAAAGCGGCACTGGCAAAGAGTTGGTGGCAAATGCCATCCACTTATGCGGTGCCAGAAAACAGGGCCCATTTATTCAGCTCAATTGTGCCGCACTAAATGAATCAGTCCTTGAAAGCGAATTGTTCGGCCATGCCAAAGGTGCTTTCACCGGTGCTTACAGCAACCGCATCGGACGTTTTGAGGCCGCCAATCAGGGGGATTTCTTCCTGGATGAAATCGGTGATATCCCCGTATCTATCCAGACAAAATTATTAAGGGTGATTGAGTCAGGGCAGTTTGAAAGGGTGGGGGATATTTCATCAATCAAAGTTGACGTTCGAATCATCACGGCTACAAACAGGGACCTTGAAGCGTTAATAGAAAATAAAGAATTTCGACAGGATCTACTCTTCAGGATCAACGTTATCCCCATACACCTGCCACCCCTGCGGGATCGGAAAGAAGACATCCCTCTTTTGATCAGTTCTTTTATTCGCCGCCTGAATATAAAAACCGGTAAGACCATTACCGGAGTCAGCCATGATGCCATGGAAGCATTTATGGAATACCATTGGCCCGGCAATATAAGAGAACTTAAAAATGCCATGGAGTATTCCTTTGTTACCTCGGAAGGGCCTACCATTCAACCGGATCATTTACCTAAGAAGATAAATACCCCAAAAGAAATTTTTTTCTCCCCTGTCAATGCCGTGACAAACCAGGCGGTTCTGCCCGATGAAAAAGCCCAGTTAATCCAAGCACTCAAGCAGACAAATGGCAACCAGTCAAAGGCGGCTAAACTTCTTGATATCAACAGGGTAACCGTTTGGAACCGCATGAAAAAATATGGAATAGACCTTAAAAAAGTTTTGTTGGTATAAACTGAATCCTATAAAAATCCAAAACAGCCTCTCCCCTTAATTTTAAAAATCCAGGGCATACTTACATATGACCTCAAAAGTACTTTACAGTTTTTTGAAAAAGACCCCTGCAAATGGAAAATGTTCAAAGAAAGTGTAAATTACTTTTGAAGAATGCCCAGAAATCATGGAAAATAATATGAAACAGGCAGGAACAGCCTGTCGAGTCATATTCGGGACAGCGTCCTAAGCGCTTCACCTTGGTAAATTTGTACAGGCAAAAGGGCTGCCGACGGTCCCGGGCCGGATCCATCACCCGTCGGCGGCGGCATAATACCATTTTCCATATTCGTTGTGGCTGGTGGTTACAGCCATATATGTTTCTGATCAGCACTACATATTGCAAAAAAGAACAAAAAAATATATATTTTTTAACGATACCATAATTTTTTAGAATACTTTTTTATGTTTTAAAAAGCTTTTAACTTGACAACGTCTAAAACATTAAGTATCAGGGACAAGAATACCCTTTGTTCTTTTTTCACCAAAATACAAACTCACATGTTTAAAACTCATTGTGGCACTAAAATTGCTTTTGATTTATTTAAGTTTTATGAAATCGCAACTGGAGCAAGCCTGTAATTAGTTAGTTAGTTCAAAGGCAGGTTTTGGTGGAATCGGATATAACAAGCCCGCATGAATACAACCCACATGACAAGAATCATTTACCTGGGCAAAACTCAGATTTTTTTTAATCGCTATGTTTTGTTCTGAAAAGGATATATCACTTGACAGTGGCCGCAATGGCAAGCGGTAAACCTGTAGGGCCATCACAAACGTCCATTGTCAATCATTAACCGTACCATTTAAGGTATGACGTTTAAGGAGAACAAAAGAAAATGACCAAAAAGTATGATGCCATCATTATCGGAGCCGGCGTTATCGGATCTCCCATTGCTTATGAACTTTGCAAAATGGGATATAAAACCCTTAACGTTGACAAGGTATCCGATGCCGGAGAAGGTTCCACAGCAGGTTCGTGCGCCATTGTAAGGGCCCATTACTCAACGGCTGATGGTGTGGCCATGGCCTATGAGGGATTTAAATACTGGTTGGACTGGGAAAATTACCTGGATCATGCAGCGGATGAAAAAGGTCTTGCCAAATACATGAATACCGGATCGCTTCTCCTTAAATCCGAAGGCCATGACTGGAAAAAAGTCCAGGCAAACTACGATGAAGTGGGTGTAAAGTATGAAGAGTGGGACAATGAAACCATCAAAAAAAGGGTACCCCCCATTGATCTTCACAAATACTGGCCGGTGAGACGTCCGGAAGATCCCGCATTCTACGATGAGCCCAAAGAGATGCTGGAAGGCGGTATTTTCTGCGCAGAAGGGGGCTATGTAAATGACCCTGCTTTGTCTGCCCACAATATCATGAGGGCAGCAGAGGCCAAGGGCGGCACTTTCCTGTTCAATGCAGAGGTGGTGGAAATTCGCAGTGAAAATGGTAAGGTTGCTGGTATCACCTTAAAAGACGGTACAAAAATTGACGCCCCGGTTGTGGTTAATGCAGGTGGACCGCACTCCTTTAAAGTTACCCAGATGGCCGAAGGGGTATGGGAAGGCTGCAACATCAAAACCAAAGCCCTGCGCCACGAAGTCATGCATTGCCCCTCTCCAGAAGGATATGACTACCTCAATGATGGCTACCACATGTCCGATGGGGATATCGGTTGCTATGTAAGACCCGAAGTGGGCAACATGTTCCTCATTGGCAGCGAAGACCCGGATTGTGATCCCCAAGAATGGGTGGATCCCGACGATTTTTACGCAGGTAAAGGCGGACACGGCAAGGACAATCAGCTTACAGATGAACAATGGAAGGCCCAGTGCTACCGTTTGGGAAAACGCATTCCAGAACTCAAAGTGCCCAACCAGTCCAAGGGTGTATGTGATCTGTATGATGTGTCTGATGACTGGATTCCCATCTATGATAAAACAGATATGGGTGGTTTCTACATGGCCGTGGGTACCAGTGGCAATCAATACAAAAATGCCCCGGTGGTGGGTCGAATGATGGCAGAACTCATTGATGCCTGTGAAAAAGGCCTGGATCATGACAACGACCCCTTCCAGTTCACCTATGAATACACAGGCAGGACAATGGATGTAGGCTTTTTCTCACGCAAGAGAGAGATTAACTACAACTCCAGCTTTTCTGTAAACGGTTAAGACATGCAAGTTTGGTTTAGCATGGTCTGGATGAATTAAAAAGCCATTAAGGGGCTTGTTTTCAAGAGAACAAGCCCCTTTTTTGGTAAATATTCACCCAACACCCCATATTCCTCTAAGTTTGGCCTGCTCACCTAACATTAGTATGTTACCCCAGTCCCAAATTAGAGGAGTATGGAGCGCTGGTCAAACAGTTACACTATCAATCCAAATACTTACCTTTTTTGTCATACAATATTTCGGCCCAGAGGTGATGATTTATGAAAATTTATGTTTGCGTAAAACATGTCCCCGATTCTGCAGCAAACATTGTGGTGAAGGACGGCAACCGTATTGATGATAAGGTCTCTTTTCTTCTCAATCCCTATGACGAACATGCCGTTACCGAAGCGGTTTTCCTGCGAAACCATCTGGGGCAGGGGGAGGTAATTGCCATTTCCCTTGGCACCGAAGATGTGGAGAAAACCCTTCGCTCAGCCATGGCCATGGGGGCAGATCGCTCCATACTGGTGAAAACGGACAATCCAAAAGACAGTATTTTCACAGCCAAAGCACTTAAAGCTGCCATTGAGCAGGATGGCTGCCCCACCCTCATTTTCACCGGCAGGGAATCCATTGATATGGAAGGGATGCAGACCATGTTTCGTCTGGGGGCCGCATTTGATTTTCCCGTGGCATCCAATGTGATAAAATTTACACCACAAGGAGACAGAGCCACTGTGGAAACCCAGACCGAAGGGGGAGGCAAAAACATCTATGACCTTTCCATGCCTTGTGTTCTGGGAGTGGGCAGGGGAATCAACACCCCCTCCTACCCCACCTTCCCCGACGTGGTCAAGGCCCGGAAAAAAGAGGTTAAAATTGTTGAAGCAAAGGATCTGGATATTGCCCCGTCCCCATCGGCCATGTCTCTTATTTCACTTGAACCCTTTGCACAAAAAAGGCAGGCACAAGAGATCACTGGAACCCCCACAGAACAGGCACAAACCCTTGTGAAAATCCTTCGGGATGAAGCGAAAGTTCTCAATTAGTAAATATTTTGGTTGATAGTGTAAATGTTTGGCCAGTGCCCCATATTCCTCTAACTTGGGACTGCGTAGCATACTAATGTTAGGTGAGCAGGCCAAACTGTTAGGTGAGCAGGTCAAACTTAGGTGAAGATGGGGTGCTGGCCGAATATTTGCCTCAATTAAAGGAAAATCCATGCAAAGAACAGGTGTTGTAATTGAAATCAAGGAGGGCAGGGTTAAGGATGCCAACTTTGGCATGCTTGCCTGCGCCAGAGCAACGGGGCGGGACGTGTATGCCCTTGTAATCAATGAAAATGGCGAATCCTTCAGGGAGAGACTGGAATCCCATGGGATCCATGCCATCCTGGAGCTGACCATAAGCGGTGGGGAAAACACCCCATGGAATCCGGAACAACACACCCATGCCATCATCCAGGCCATGGAGGCCCACCAGATAAAAACCCTGCTGGCATTGACAACCCCCATGGGGCGGGAATTGCTTCCCCGCATTGCCGCAGTCTTAGATGCGCCACTGGTGATGGACTGCATTGATGTGGACATGGAAAAAGGGCTTGCCCAAACCACACTCTATTCCGGTAAAACCATTGGCACCATAAAGGTTTCAGGAGCTTATCAGCTCTTTGGCATCCGACCCAATGTGATCCCGACCGTTTCCGTAAAAAGCAATGCCACAATGATCCCCATGGCCATTGACACCCCATTGCCGGAGCGATTCAAAACCCTTGAAATCCTTCCCGGCCAATCCTCCCAGACAGATATCACAGAGGCGGATATTATCATCTCCGGGGGCCGGGCCATGCAGAACAAAGAAAATTTCAATCTGCTGTTCCACTGTGCAAAAGCCATGGGAGCCGCAGTAGGGGCAAGCCGGGTGGCCGTGGATATGGGATGGGTTCCCTACACCATGCAGGTGGGACAGACCGGTGAAAAAGTCAGCCCCCGGGTATACATTGCCTGTGGGATATCCGGTTCCATACAACACTTTGCCGGAATGAAAATGTCTGGTATGATCATTGCCGTAAACACCAACCCCGAAGCTGCCATGGTGTCCAATTGCGACTATTTTATTAAGGGCGACCTTTTTGAAATTGTCCCCTTGCTGACGCAGCTTTTAAGCCCGGAATCCCAGACTTGATGAAAAAAACAAACAAGGCATGGCAAAAGGCCCAAAAGGAATGAATTGACAGGAGAAGACACGAAATATTGCAAGCACGCAGTCACAGATGCGGATTTTATCTCTGTTTTTGATAAATTCAGTGAAGGCGTTTTGGTCACCGACCTCAATGGGGTCATCACTTATTACAACCGGGCCATGTCCCGCATTGATGATCTGGATCCCCAAAACGCGCTGCATAAAAAAATCACAGACGTGTATCACCTCACCAACGATGACAGCATCATCATGCAGTGCCTGAAAAAAGGCGCCCCCATCATCGATCAACCTATTTTTTATCGCACCCGAATGGGCAAGGTGGCAAACACGGTGCACAGTGCATTTCCCCTGACAAGAAACAGTAAAATCATCGGCATCATCTGTTTTGTCAGGGATTATAATGTCCTTGCCGAAACCATTGCAGACATGCCCGTTAAGCATAGGACCTTTGACAGTGACATTTTTTTTGATTCCATCATTGGTGAAGATCCAGAACTTATCCGGGCCATTTCTTCGGCAAAAATGGCGGCAAACACCCCTTCACCGGTGATGCTGTTTGGCCAGACCGGCACGGGCAAAGAGCTTTTTGCCAGGGCCATTCATAACCACAGTGCCAGAAGTCGTCAAAAGTACACCCCTGTGAACTGTGCCGCCATCCCAGAAAATTTGCTGGAGGGTATTTTATTTGGCACCTCCAAGGGCGCATTTACAGGATCGGTGAATAAAGCCGGGTTGTTTGAAAAGACCCATGGTGGTACCATCTTTCTGGATGAACTAAACTCCATGCCCGTGGGGCTCCAGAGTAAAATTTTACGGGTACTTCAGGAACGGAAGGTGAGACGGGTGGGGGCATTAAAAGAGACCACAGTTGATGTTAAAATCATCAGTTCCGTTAATGAAGATCCCCATGTGGCCATGGCAAACGGCACCCTGCGCTCGGATCTTTTCTACCGTCTTGGGGTGGTGTTCATTCACATTTCCCCCCTGTCCGAGCGCATGGGGGACTTAAGACTTCTGGTGAAACATTTTATTAACAAACACAACAAACTCATGGGAAAAGGGGTCAAGGGGATTTCTGATAACGTAATGACTCGATTTCAGACATATCATTGGCCGGGAAATGTAAGAGAGCTGGAGCATGCCATTGAAGGGGCCATGAACATTGTGGGTTCCGGTGACACCATCCAGATTCGATATCTCCAGTCCCATTTTTCAAATTTGACTCCCCCCCCCTCATCTGTTCCTGCTAAAAACACCCTTTTGCCCCCTCACCATGCCAGTGCATCCTCCCCCCAGGTATTACCCTTGTCCTCTCCCGTCAATCTCATTGAAAAAAAGGCTGAACAGGAAAAAGATATTGTTCATCAATCCCTGATAATCCACACCGGAAACATTGCACGGGCAGCCGCCAGCCTGGGTATCTCCCGTCAACTTCTCTATTACAAAATGAAAAAATATAAAATGTTGCGGGAGGATTACCTCCAGGGACCCTTTCTGACATGACCCCATTGACCCACCAATTACGATTAATGGTCGATGGTATGAATCCCCCTAACCTGGACAAACCAGAACCAAAAAAGGGCATCTTTTAAAACCACTTTACACTTTCTTTGATCATTACCCATTTGTAGGTACTTTTCCCAAAAAACTGTAAAGTGCTTTTGAGGTCATATGAAGGATGCCCAAAAAAGGGTTCTTATGTCCTTGCCAAAAGAATACGAAAATAAGAGATAAGAATTTAAGACAACCTATTATCGTGTCATCGCTATATGTAAAATTATTTTACTGTAAATGTAAAGTTATTTTACTGTAAAAAATATTTTTACACATCATACGGTCTAAATTATTCTTGTAAAAAATAAATTATATTCATTTATAAAATTATTCTCCACAGTTCCCGGACATTGATTTTTTATCCCTTGTTTTATTTTTTGTTGGTATATTTATTGCTTTTTATTTAGATCGTACACATCGTGGCCATCCAGGCCCCATTTGTCAGACCTGTCCCATCCGTATGCTGCTTCAGTATGATTTAATAAAATCTGGTGTCACCGCAATCTTACAAGCTTTCTGGAAAGGCTCCTTAATTTTTGTTCAAGAAAACTGAAACCAGCAGTCTATCTAATAACCTTTTTTAAGTTTTGGAGAAAAGAGTATGAGAAACAGGAAAAAAGCATTATTCCCCCTCTTAACCCTTGCCATTTTCATGATTTTTGGCGCTGCCAATGTATTTGCCGCAGGCAAAAGCGTTGCAGTGGGTGTTCTTGGCCCCTTCACCGGCCCTTCAGCCCAGACAGGGGAAGAATTCAAAGCATCCGTTCAAATGGCCATGGAGGCCATTGATTACACCGTGGGTGATTACAAAATTGATGTCGTATGGGTGGATTCTCAGTCAGATCCAGCCAAGGCTGCCGGAGCCTATGCCGAAGCCGTTGAGGGCAAGGGCATTCAGGCAGGCGTGCTGAACTGGCACTCCTCTGTGGCCATCTCGGTGATGGACGTGGCGGCCCAGTACAAGGTTCCTCACATGTTCGGCTTTGGTGCCAGTGAAGTGGTTAACCAGAAATGGCAGGCCGATCCGGAAAAATACAGCTATTGGGGTGGCAAGGGATGGCCTGTTCCCGCCAAACTTGAGAAAAACTATGTGGAAGCACTCAACAAGGCCATCGAAGCTGGCACCTGGACACCGAAAAAGAAAATCGCCGCCATTTACGGCGAAGACACAGACTGGGGTAGAAGCGCCGGTGGATCTTATAAAAAAGCCCTGGAAGCCAGTGGATGGGAAATCTTTGCAGAAGAATATTTTCCTGCCACCCAGACCGATTTCTATCCCCTATTGAGCAAATTTAAAAAAGCAGGCGTTTCTGCAGTAATGGGAACCTCCACCTCCCCTGCGGCCCTGACCTCCTTTGTAAAACAGTTTTCCGAAGTGGGTCTTAAGAGCGTTTTAGTGGCTTCAGGTCTTGGATGGATCGGTGACTGGTACAAAATGACAGGCCCTGCCTCTGATTATGTGTTGGACTCCATTCCCCAGCTCACCACCCCCGAAGCCCAACAATGGGCCAAGGATGTTAAAGGCAAATTCGGATTCAACCCCAGCCCTTCTGCGGGCGGTCTCTCTTATGACGGTATTCGCATGTTCATCAAAATCCTCAATAGAGCCTACGAAAAATACAGCGTGCTGGACAAGGAATCCATCCATAAAGTCATGGTGGAAGAGGTCAACACCGGCAAACTCACCTATGGCAAAAAAGACGGTGCCATCATCATGAACGAGTACAAGTACACCGCCGAAACCATGCCGGATATGGTGGTTTCAAGTGATGCCTATTTCTTTCCCATCCTCCAGTACAAGGCGGGCAAGGGCAGCATTATCTTCCCGGATGTGTGGAAAGTAAAGGAATTTGAAGCAAAAAAATAGTACCGGAAAGCGAATGAATTAAAAGGGAGTCAGGCCCGGCCGACCCCCCTGAAATTCGATGATAATCTTTTTCTGTTTACATAGTAGTGGGGAGGGGTCAGGCTTGGCCTATTGGCATTATTTCCGGGAATTACAGCCCTGAACCTGATCCCGTTCTCCCACAAAGAAAAAGCCTGCGCATTCCGGTGTATTCTTTTCCGGCATTCATCACAAACATCGCTTTTATATTTTGCACCGGCAACCATTTAAGGAAAACGTATCTATCATGATCGTACTGGAAACCCATAATCTGACCAAACAATTTGGAGGTCTCACCGCTGTAAACTCCGTCTCCATGACCGTAAATCAAGGTGATATTGTGGGGCTTATTGGTCCCAACGGTGCCGGTAAGACCACCTTTGTCAACGCCATATCAGGGCTCAATCCCCCCACATCGGGTAAGGTGAATTTTTTTGGTGAGGAGACCACCGGGCTCACCCCGGAGGCAATGTGCAAAAAGGGCCTGTCTCGCACCTTTCAAATTCCCAGCCCCTTCCCCAAAATGACCGCCATTGAAAGCGTCATGACGGCCACCATTTTCGGCAATGCCCCCGGTGTGGTGAAAGATCCCATGCAACACAGCCGGGAAATGCTGGATTTTGTGGAATTCCCCATGGCCGAAGATGTGCTGTCAGAACAGCTTAACACGGTACAACTCAAACGCCTGGATCTGGCAAGGGCCCTGGCCAGCCACCCCAAAATGTTGTTCATGGACGAACTGGCATCGGGACTCAGCGAGGGAGAACTCACCGACATCATGCGCATCATTAAAAAAATTAGCAAAAAGGGCATCTCCATCCTCATGATCGAACATATCATGCAGCTGATCATGGCGGTGTGCAATCGTCTTTTGTGCATCCAGTTCGGCACCAAAATCGCAGAAGGCCCCACCCAAGAGGTGGCCAATGATCCCCGGGTGACCAAGGCCTATCTGGGCAGTGCTGACTGATGCTCGTCCAGTTTAAATAGCGGCCAAGGGCAGACCTGGTATGTTTTCCGGGTTTACCCACAACAAAAACTGAAAAAGTAAGGTGCGTTAGCACCCAGTACCTGCTTTTTCATACAACTGCCACGGGCAGACCTTATTCTGGCCTCGGTTCACCCATAACGAAGTATGAAAAAATGTTAGGTGTGTCTACTCTTTCATATAAAAAAAATCCCCAGAAGAATCTCAAATCAATGGAGATGCCATGCTGTTAGAAATAAAAGAACTGGATGCCGGATACGGATATCTGCAAATCCTGAGAAAGGTCAATCTCAATGTGGACAAAGGAGAATATGTCTGCATTGTGGGGCCCAACGGTGCCGGTAAAAGTACCACCATGAAAACCATTGCAGGTTTGATCCCCCCCATGGCGGGTAAAATTAAATTTAATGGAGAAGATATCACAGGGCTTCCCGCCTATCAGATCACCCAGAAGGGCATTGCCTTTGTATCCGAAGAGATGAACCTTTTTGTGAATATGTCGGTGCAGGAGAACCTCTTGATGGGGGCTTATATCATCCGGGATAAAACTGTCCAGAAGGAACGGCTGAAATTTGTATTTGACCTCTTTCCCCGCCTGGCTGAGCGAAAAAACCAACTGGCCGGTACCATGAGCGGTGGTGAGCGAAAAATGCTGGCCATCGGTCGTGGTATGATGTCCGACCCCACCCTGATGCTGGTGGATGAGCCCTCCTTTGGACTGGCCCCCCAGTTGACGGCCAGCGTATTTGACTCTTTGGATGTGCTTCGAAAAACCGGGGTCACCATCATGCTGGTGGAACAGAACGTCACCACCACCTTGTCCATCACCGACCGGGGGTATGTTCTGGAAAACGGAAAAGTGGGCCTGGAAGGTAAAAGTTCCGATCTTCTAAACGATGCCTATGTAAAGAAGGTGTTCCTTGGCGTTTAACATCAAATCAAGTCTGGAGAAATTGTATGTCTGATAACCTTAAGGATAGCATTGCCTGGATGAAATCAGCCAAAGGCATCACCATCTTGAGCTCCATTTTGCTGGCCATTTTTGCCACTGTAAATGGCGGTCCCTACATCCTTGTAAATACCATTATCACCGGCGGCATGATTGCCCTTGTCGCAACAGGTCTCACCCTGATGTTGGGGGTGTTGAATATTCCCGCGTTTTCCCATGGTGAATATTTCATGATTGGTTCCTTAGGTGCCTATTATACGTTCACCCCCATCCACAATTACACCACCATGCACCCGGACTCTTTTCTGGTGATCTGGGGCCCCTTGGTGGCCATTTTTGCCTCCATGGTGGTGGGGGTGATTGCCGGTATCATCACCGAGTTTCTGGTGTTCAAACCGCTGAGAAAACGATCCACAGACAACTGGGTCATGAACTCCTTTTTGCTCACCGTGGGGTTGAGTGTCCTTTTGGTGAACCTTCATCAACTCATCTTTGGTGCCGAATTTAAGGGGATCGTTCGATATTGGGGCGGGATGCCCCTCACCTTTGCCGATGTGTTTGTCTCCCGGGATCGGGTCATCGCATTTTGCCTGGCGGCCTTGATTATTTTTCTTTTTTGGGCTTTCATGACCTATACCCGTACGGGCAGAGCCATTCGGGCCGTTTCCCAGGATGCCACAGGTGCCCAGATTGTGGGCATTAACATTGAAACCATTTTTTTGATTACCATCGCTTTGAGTTGTGCCCTTGCCGGCGTTGCAGGAGGCAGCCTGTTATTCATGTATCCGGCCTATCCCACCATGGGCCTTGAACCGCTTTACATGGCATGGTTTGTGGTCATTTTATCGGGCCTTGGTGATATTCTGGGGGCGGTGATCGGTGCCTTTATGGTGGCCCTCTTAAAGGTGGTCACCGTACAATATGTGGGGGCTGGATGGGACTTTGTGGTGCCCTCCATTTTGATCATGTTCATACTCATTTTTAAACCCAGTGGAATATTCGGCACAGAAGTCCGTGGCGTTCTGGATACATAGGAGATAGTGATGGAAACAACAAACACCGTTCAATCAAGCCCTGCATCGGGAAACCTACTGGGAAAAATTGGATTCAATCCGGCAGGTGTGCTCTGTGTTCTCCTGATGCTGGCACTGCCGTATATCCCCCCCTTTACCGATGAATATCTGCTGCGGTGGCTCATCTATGCAGGTTTTATTGCCACCTTGTCCGTGGGGTTTGATTTTACTGCGGGCTACATTAACATTGTGAACTTCGGCTATGCCGCCGTGGCCGGTTACGGGGGATACACCTCATCGCTGCTGGCCGTTAATTTTGGCATATCTCCCTGGATCGGCATCTTCATTGGCGGGGCCAATGCCGCCATTTTGGGGTTCATCATCGGCATGATCTCCCTGCGACTTCGGGGTATCTTTGCCGCATGTCTCTCCTGGTTTTTCGGCCTGGCTATCATGGGGCTTGCCATCAAACTGGTGTGGCTCACAAGGGGGCCCCTGGGTCTTCGGACCCCTAAAATGTTTGCAACAGACTCTAATGTTCCATATTATTATCTAATGATTGTGTTGTTAATTGTGGCCTATATTATCTGCAAAATGTTGGTGGAATCCAAGGTGGGGCTGGCCTTTAAAGCCATTGGACAGAACATGGATGCGGCAAGAACGTCCGGCATAAACCCCGTGTTCTACCGGGTTTTTAATTTCACCATCTCCTGCACCATTGCAGGGGTTATGGGGGGCTTTTACGGCCATTATTACGGGATTCTCACTCCAGATGTGATGCTCACCACCAAAACCGTTGAGGTCTTGGCTGTTGCTTACATCGGTGGGCGGGGAAGTTTGTGGGGAGGGGCGGTTATCGCCTTTCCCTTTCTCTTTTTAATGGAAGTCATTCGCTCCACCCTGTCCCATTTACCCGGGTTGAATCTTGTGATCTACGCCTTGATGCTCATTCTGGTGATGATCTATTACCCTGGCGGATTTTCGCACTTTTTTGATACGCATGTCAGGCAATCAAAAAACAAGATCATAAGGGCATTGTTAAACAACAAATAATCAACGCAGCCTCTCAGATTGATAGATCTAAAATATGGCGGAATCATAATTTTAAGGGCTACTCTTTTGCTTATTTTTCAATTATGATCTAAAAAATTAAGAATTAACAAAAAAATTTCAGAAAAACTACTTGATGGATTATAAGTTGCATATTAAAATCGAATACAATCTTATTAGTCTTAAAACCAACCCTTTTGCCGCAAAACAGCCTTATTGTAACACAAGCCTTTAGCTTTGCAGTAAGGCGACAAAAGGGTAACAACTTGAATCAAAAAAGGAGAGATTTTAAATGAAAACAAATGCAAGGGCAGTGGTTATCGGTGGTGGAGCTATTGGTGTAAGTGTTGCGTATCATCTGGCGAAATATGGCTGGGGCAATGATGTGGTTCTCTTGGAAAAGCATGAACTCACCTCTGGATCAACCTGGATGGCCGCAGGAAACGTCTCCTTTTTTCATTCAAGCTATTATGGCACCCAGGTCAATATGAAGAGTATTGAAATCTTCAAGGAGCTGGAAAAAGATACCGGCCAGAACACTGGCTGGCACACCACAGGTTCCATCCGCACCGCCGACAACAAAGACCGCATGGACGAACTGGGATACTTTTATTCCATGAGTAAATGCCTGGGCCTGGATGTGGACTGGGTCACCCCGGATAAGATGAAAGAACTGCATCCCCTGATGAACACCGAAGGGCTGCTGGGCGGTCTCTACTGGCCGGATGATGGCGATGTGGACCCCAACAGTCTGACCCAGGCTCTGGCCATGGGTGCCAGAAAATACGGGGCAGAACTCAATCTTCACACCATGGTAACCGGCATTGAGAAACTGCCCTCGGGCGAATGGCTGGTAAAAACTGACAAAGGAGACATCACCTGTGAGCATGTCATAAATGCCGCAGGTCTGTGGGCCCCGGAAGTTGCCAAAATGGTGGGTTTAGAGATTCCCTCCATCGCCATTGCCCATACCCACATCCTCTATGAAAAGATCAATGCCGTGGACGAGCGTGATGCCTTCCTTCCCTTGGTACGAGACCCCGATCGTTCCATCTATTTACGCCAGGAAATGGACAGTCTAATTCTTGGCATGTACGAGAGTGTTGGTCAACAGTGGAAACCCAAAGGGGTGCCCTGGGATTATGCCCAAACAGAAATCAAGCCCGATATTGACAACATTGCCGAGAACATCGAACATGGCATGCATCGTTTCCCTGTTCTGGGTGATACGGGGTTTAAACACGTCACCGCAGGCCCCATCACATACACTCCCAACGGAGACCCCTTGGTGGGCCCGGCTGCCCCATTGAAAAATTTCTACCAAGCCTGTGGTTACAGCTTTGGCATCACCCAGGCCGGTGGCATCGGACACTTCCTGGCCGGATGGATCATGAACGGAGAGCCTGAAATTGACCTGTGGGACATGGATAGTCGTCGATATGGAAGCCATGCCAACTGGGCCTACAACCATGAAAAAATTGCCGATACCTATCCCAGACTCTATTCCATCATTTATCCCAATGAGTGGCGTGAGGCAGCCAGACCCAACCGCACCAGCCCCATATTTGAACATCAGAAAGCGGCCAATGCCTCCTTTGGTGACTACTTTGGATGGGAATGTCCCAATTACTTTGCCCCTGAAGGGGAAGACACCCACGAAACACCCTCCTGGCGGCGAAACAACTCCTTTGACAATGTCAAAGCAGAGTGTAAACACGTCATGGAAAAAGTGGGACTTCTGGATCTCACCCGGTTTGCCAAAACCCGCATTTCCGGACCCGGTGCAGAAGCATGGCTGAACAACCTCACCTGTCAGAAAGTTCCCACAAAGGATGGTGCCCTGGCTTTGAGTCCCTGTCTTGATCCTGATGGTATGTTTAAAACCGACATGACGGTGTCCCGCACCGCAGAAAATGACTACTTTTGTGTCACTGCAAGTGTAGGTAAAAAACATGATCAACATTGGATGCTCCAGAATCTGCCAGAAGACGGTTCCGTTATTATGGAAGATCTTACATACAAGATGGGCTGCTTGGTCCTTGCCGGGCCCAAGAGCCGGGAAGTCCTTGCCAAGGCCAGCTATGATGACGTTTCCAATGAAAACTTCAAGTTCAGCACCACCAAAGAGATTTATGTGGGCCGGGTAAAATGTCGGGTCAACCGCATGAACTACGTGGGAGAGCTTGGGTTTGAAATTTTCCATCCCATGGAACAACAAATTCCCCTGTACAACCACCTCATGGAGGCGGGAGCTGAATTTGATCTAAAAATGTTTGGCATGTATGCCATGGATTCCATGCGCCTGGAAAAAGGGTATCTGGCCTGGAAATGTGAGATGAATCGCCATCACCATCCCCTGGAAACCAATGTGGGTTGGACGGTTAAATGGGATAAGGAGTTCATTGGAAAAGCCGCACTTCTTAAGAAAAAAGAGGCTGGCATTACCCAGAAACTGGCCTGCATGGTTGTGGAAGCCACAGATTCTGATCCCTATGGATACAACGGTATTTACAAAGATGGAGAACGGGTGGGCATCACCTCTGCCGGTGGCTATGGTCACCGTGTTGACAAGAGTATTGCCCTGGGTTACATCACCCCGGAACTGGCCGTTCCCGGCACAAAACTGGAAGTTGAGATACTGGGCAGAATGAGGGCCGCACAAGTGGTTGCCATGCCCCTGTATGATCCTAAGAATGAAAAAATGAAAGCCTAAATAAAGATGTGGCAGCCTTCATTTTCCAGCTTTCACTTGTTGAAGCAACAAGTCAATTGCTCAGAAATGACTCCCAAAAGACGGTAAAATACGTTTGGGATCATATTGAAGAATGCCAGAAAAGTTAATGAATGATGATGGCCGGAACCGTTTCATGCCGACATCATCATTCATTTTTTTATGCACAGACGTTAAGATTCAGAGGAAACGAAATCATGAAAATCTTTGTATGCATTAAGCATGTTCCCGATACTGCAGCCAATATCAAGCTGGTTGGGGATAACGGCTTTGAAGATTCAGAATGCAAGTTCATTGTCAACCCCTACGACGAATACGGCCTGGAAGAGGCCGTGAGTATGGTGGAAAAAGAGGGCGGTGAGGTGGTTGCTATCACCGTGGGTAAAGGGGCTGCCACAGCCACCCTTAGAAGTGCCATGGCCATGGGTGCCCTACGGGCCATCCACGTGCAAACCCAGGGGCAATTCCTGGACAGTTCCCTCACGGCCAAGGCCCTGAAGGCGGTCATGGAACAAGATGGTGCCGCCGATCTCATATTTACAGGAAAAGGCTCCGTGGACACAGAAGGCTCCCAGACCCAGTATCGCCTGGCCGCATCCATGGGGCTTCCCGTGGTCAATGAAGTGTCAAGACTTACCATTGACGGTGGGAAAGCCACCATGGAAAAAGAGGTGGGTGGGGGAGAAAGAGAAGTCCTAGAAATGACCCTGCCGGGCATCATCGGTGCCACCAAGGGACTCAATGAACCCCGGTATCCCAAATTCCCGGACATCATGAAGGCCAAAAAGAAAAAAATCCAGGAGATCGCCATTGCCGATCTGGGCATTGATGAAAATGCCGGTCCTTCCCAGCTTGTGAAATTAGAAGCAGTTCCTGAAAGATCCGGTGCAAAAATGCTGGAAGGGTCTGTTCAGGAGCAAGTCGCCCAATTGCTCAAAGTCCTGCGGGAAGATGAAAAAATCATATAGACAAGTGGAGAATCTTGTCATAAGTACCCGAGTATATATTCTTAAAACCCAGAGATATCAATGATATATATCCATGGAATGCTGAAAAACATATGTGTGGGTACTTAATAAAGTTTAAATGTTCATAGGGAGAACAAAAATATGATCAGGACAGGTATTTTAATAGAAACGGGTGAAGGAAAAATCAAGGAAGCCAACTTTGGTGTTCTGACGGCTGCCCGGGGAAAGACCGGAGATAATGAGGTGTATGCACTTCTTCTGGAGGGGGATGCCGAAGCCGCAAAAGCTGAGCTTTGTGCATTTGGCGTTCAGAAAATCATTGCCATTTCCATTGCATCAGGGGATCTTGCCACCAGCCCGGAACTCCAGGCCGATGCCATTATCGCTGCGGCAAAGGAATATGATCTAAAGGCTGTCATGGGTCTTGCCAGTACCACCGGGCGTGATCTGTTTGCCCGCATGGCCGCAACCCTAGATCTGCCCTTGATATCCGACTGTATTTCAGTGGATATTGATGAAAAATCTGCGGTGAAATCTCACTTTTCAGGCAAAACTTTTGCCACCATAAAAGTGGAAGCAGACCTCATGCTTTGCACCGTAAGACCCAATGCCATAGAGGCCGCAAAAGCCCCTGTTGAAGCCGAGGTAATTTCGTTTTCTGCAACGGTTTCCGATGGTGCAAAAGTTAAGATCATCGAAAGAAAAAAGGGAGACGGCGGTAAGGTTGACCTGACAGAGGCCCCGGTAATACTCACCGGGGGCCGGGCCATCAAATCTGCTGAGAACTTTAGCATGCTCGAAGAGTGTGCGGCCCTTCTGGGTGCTGCCGTGGGAGCCTCCAGGGCCGCTGTGGATGCGGGCTATGCCCCCCACGCCATGCAGGTGGGACAAACCGGAAAGACCGTGGGGCCCAAGCTCTATATTGCCTGTGGCGTTTCTGGAGCTGTGCAGCACTTTGCCGGAATGAAAACCTCCAAGGTCATTGTGGGAATTAACACGGATAAGGATGCGCCTATATTTGCTAAATCTGATTATGGCATCATCGGAGATATCTTCGAGGTGATTCCTGCGTTGACAGCAGCTTTAAAATAGCACCTGAAAGTTTGGGTGTATCTATCCCTGATCCAGGGCACCGTTCCACAAACAAGATAAAAGGGCGCATTCCCATTTTCCCGTTTGGAGAGTCAACTCTTTGATTTATCCAGATAATTTGTTTTGTATCAATGGATGTTGGTTTAATAAAATCAATGGGTTATATGATGAGCCGGAAAAATGGAAATGCGCCCAGATAAAATATGGTGGAACAGGAGGTTCTCCTGCTCCACCACTCCCAGAAGACTCTTTTTCATCGGTGGCCTCCTTGAAACCAGCCTAAAAAAATTTTATATTGAGTTTTACTTTTTAAATCTCCATTATCATGATAACATTTTTGGGGCTTGATTCTAACGCAATATTTTCAACAAAGAATTGGCGAAGGGGCTCAGACCTTTGTTATTGGAGGCTGATTTTTTAAAAGGCTCCATGTGTTTGAAGGTTGAGTTAAAAATGTATGGGATTTAAAACTGTTAAAAAAATCACCCAACAGGAGAGAAAAAAGATGAAACTTTTAGTGAGCTATAACAAAAATCTTAGAACCACCGCCGTCATGGAGCTTGCAGCCCGTAGAGCCAAAGAGTCTGGCGCGTTGGTTTATTTGGTCAAAACCTGCGCCTCCGACGCTACTCCAGAAAGAATCAGTGAAATCGAAAAAAAACTTGAATTCATCAAAGAATACCTGGATAAACAAGGCATTGAAAGTGAGGTTCACGTTCTCATTCGTGGCTTGGCACCTGGAGATGATATTGTTCGTTTTGCCAGGGACAAACAGGTGGATGAGATTATTTTTGGCATGAAAAAAGAATCCAGGGTGGGCAAATTGGTATTTGGTTCCACGGTTCAGTTTATCATCCTGGAAGCTCACTGCCCGGTCACCACTGTAAAAGTTACTTAAATTTAAAGAATAGACAAGTCTCCCTATCCCCAAAAAAATCAAAAAAGGCGAACCGATCATTGATCTATTACGGGAACTTTCCTTAAAATGCTTTTTGGGGCTTTAACCTCTTGACATAATAGTGTTTTGGCTCTAATCTGTCCCTTCAATGGTTCTTTCATTTTCCTTTAAAAACTATTACAATTCCCTAAAAAATGGGGACTATATGGGGACAGAATGACCGAACGGAAATTTGGCCCAGGCGGCTGAGGAGTTTTTTGGGTCCCAGGTTTAACCTGCCTGTTGTTCTGGGATAGTTTACTTGCTCCAAATTGGAATAAGCTCGTGGCCATCAAAACCGGGTAAGTGGGTTTGTGTCAAGGGGATTTTTAAAATTATGCAGCAATTCTATTCATAAAAGATGCTCCACCTTTTCTAAAATCATCCAAATTTAAAAATTGCTTATCGGCATTTTGAAGCAGATAGGTTTGTTCTTTATTCGGCAATGAACTTATATCTTCATGCACAGCCACTCCGATATACTTTAGGCCTGCTTTTTGAAATTCAAGCATCGAAATAGCGCTATTTTTAGCCTTATCTTTATTGTTGATGGCAAAGACATAAAAAGTCTTTCCAGCGCACGTCAACCTGTAATCGGCACCGACAGCCAGATAATCATCAAGAGGTGAAACGTCTTTTTCAGGATTGAACTGCGACATGCTTTCCTGGATAAAACTTTCAAGGTCTTCCATAAACATGGTTCGGACAATCTCACGTCGCCACATTTTCATATTGAGAATTTTCTGCTGACAGCCAGTGAATTGCATCAAGCTTGAGAAAAGCATGTCTGGGTGGCTTTCAAGGATTAATCCCCCTTCAACCTCTTTTATCCCGCTTTGAAGCAGTATCTTTTGAAAAATATTTTCCTTGGATGGGCTATTCAGTTCATAAGAATATGATAACTTCATCAAGGTTGTTCCATAATCAACAAGTCTAACTTTAAAGTCGTCTCCTGGGATCGGCTCCATATAAACATCCACCATATCACCGTCTTCATAGTAAACCGGCATTAAGATCTGGTAGAGGTCGTTTTGCTTCTTTTCCAGCCTGATCCGCCCCTTGCATGTTTTTTCTATGATTTTTTCAATGTCATGTGTCATGGTTAAATAGATCCCATTGCTTTTCATCTTGTGGAAAATACTTATTTGCGTTTTGTATACCGGTCGCTTTAAAAAAATGGAACCTGGCATTATCAAAGGTTGAATACTTTTCTGTTATTTCTATTTCGCTGGGCTCTGTGATTTTTTTTGCCAATAAAAATTCGTTTGTCCTGTGAATGTGAAAGCTGCTTGAGTGGTCGTCTTTGCTTGAATCCTTTGCTTTTGTTGTGTGTTGTCCATTATATCTTAGAATGATTACTTTGCCTAACTGTTTGTCGTGGGTATGATATCGGAGACCTATAGAAAATTGCTCATAGAATTTGGTATTTTGCCTAAAGAAAACATCAAATTCATGTCCACCATCACAGGACACCAATATCATTTTTTTTCTCAAGGCAAAGCCATTCCGCTTGTCCTGAGCCATCCCTTTGGCCGGTGATGCCTCTATGATTTTTTTGGGACACTCGATCAACATCTTAAGGTCTGAGTCTGTGAACATTGCAATATCCCATGTCTATTCACCTAATAAAAAATTTATCCCCTGAAAACAATTTTAAAACATCCTCAAGGTTTCCAAGCCCACAAAATAGATATCCGGGCTTCACAGTCTCTAACCCTGGGGCACAACACGACAACTGTGTAAAAGCCACCTTCACAACATTTAAGGTTAAGAAATATAAAAAACTCCTACCATTCCCTAATATCATGGGGGCAAATAGTCAAGAACAATTATTAAAATGTAACACTGTAAATTGACCAACCAATGTTAACATTTATTAGCCTCTCATGGGGTTCGTGCTTTTTTGAATCCATTTCTTCTTCTTTTTAAAGAGGTGTGTCCCACTTTTTGCACAAATTCATTTCCAGACAAATGCTTGAAAGAGAATATTAGGCTACCCACTTAAGGTGGGACTGCCTTTAAAATCAAGCGTCTTAGCATCCTTGATTTTAGGGGTTAAAAGCTAATTACCCACATAAAGAGTCTTGAAAATATCCCGCCTTAAGTGGATAACCGAATATTACCATCATGACTTGGTGCTATGATATAAAAAATACACACAAGGTGATTTCTGTATCCTATTTAAATTCCAGGGTGGATTTTGATGATATCAATGAATGATTTTTTAACCCATTGTTTTTATTAATACTGAAAATCTATTTTTCCATATCAAACAATGTTTACCATAAAATTTAAACAGGATACTGATTTCTTACCTGTAAATAGGATAAATTCCGGTCCAATCTGAGAGGCCACCCTTTGATTTTTAAATTTGTGCAGAAAGTGGGACACACCCAAAAATTTGGCATCCTTCAAAAATGATTTACACTTTTTTAGAACATTCCCCATGCGCAGGAGCTTTTCCCCAAAAGACTGTAAAGTATTTCTATGGTCATATGAAGGATGCCAATTTAACCTTGTCTTTTTAAAAAATTCACAATAAAACAATTCCATGAATACGGAGAGACTAAAAACAAAATTTTTAACATTTCAACAGGTGGAGAGACCATGAGCCCAGACAATGAATGCAGGAAAACGCCCCTTTACCAATGGCACAAAGAAAACGGCGGCCAGATGGTTGATTTTGCCGGCTGGGACATGCCGGTACAATATGCTTCCGGTGTCATTAAGGAGCACCTTGCCACCCGCAAATATGGCGGTATGTTTGACGTGAGTCACATGGGCCGCTTTCGCATCAAAGGTGACGACAAGATTGCATTTCTTCAAAAGGCACTCACCGGCAATGCCCAGGCCCTTCAGCCCTGGGAAGCCCATTACACGATTATTTCTGATGACCAGGGATATGCCCTGGATGATGCCTTTCTATATCGCTTTGGTCAGGAGGACTATCTGTTGGTGGTAAATGCTTCCAACAGCGAAAAAGACTGGGATCATCTCATCAAAATTGCTGAAGACTTTGAGAATGTCACACTGGAAAACCACACGGAAACCCTTTCATTGATGGCCCTTCAGGGGCCAGTTGCCAAAGATTTGCTCACCCGGGTGGCTGGCACCGGAACTCTTCCTGAACCCAACCAGAACTGCCTTTCCCAAATGGAACTTTGTGGCGTTCCCTGTCTTATTTCCAGAACTGGATATACCGGGGAGCCCAACAGTTTTGAAATCTTTGCACCGGCAGATCAATGCGTTTTTCTCTGGGAATCTCTCGTTGCTGCGGGCAAGGAATTAAATGTTGTCCAGGTGGGGCTGGGGGCAAGGGACACCCTTCGCCTGGAGGCGGGTATGCCACTTTATGGCCATGAGCTGGGCGTGGGTCCGGATGAAAAACAAATCCCCATATTTGCCATTCCTCTTGCCACGGTGGCCGTTAGTTTAAATCCCTTGAAGGGAGATTTTGTGGGAAAAGAGGCACTTACCCATCAAAGGAAGGCCCATGAAAATCAACGCCAGGGGATTTTTGAAAAAGAGACGCCCCTGCCAAGACGCATCAAATGTCTGGCATTGACGGACAAAGGGGTTGCCAGGCAGGGTGCCGAGGTCTTCATGGATGGCCAAAAAGTGGGAGACATCACCAGCGGAACATCCGTGCCCTTATGGCAATTTAAAGGGGAAGGTGTTGACATGACCCCCACGGAGAGCACCGGCAAACGATCCATTGTGCTGGGCCTCCTGGATGCCCATATACCGCCAGGACAGACGGTGCAGATTAAGGTCAGAAAACGTATCCTCAACGCCATGGTCGTAAAATCCCATGGCCGTTCCGATGCCCCGCCCTATTTTCACCCCCTTTTGGAAGGATACGAAACGCCAAAAACCGATGCCGAGACCCTTAAAACCCAGGGAATTTCACGGCTTAAAAGGGTGCTTTCAAAAAGCTGGGACAATCACCAATGGCGACAGACCCAATGCATCAACCTTATCCCCTCGGAGATGACCCCATCTGCCTTGACTCGCCTTGTCCAGGTCAGTGACCCTGTAGGACGATATGCCGAGCACAAGGAGCTGGCCGCCGCCTATGAGCAAGAGGTTTTCTACTACCAGGGATGTGATTTTATTGCCTGGGTGGAAGAGGCCCTGGCCCATGAGATGGCCCAGTTTATGGGATGCCCCCTGGTGGAATGCCGATCGGTGAGTGGCCAGATGGCCAATATGACAGCCTTCAGCGCCATGGTTCAGTGGCGAAATCGGGGGAACCTGAAACAGGAGCCCGGCCGCATTGCCTGTGCCGTCACCAATCACATCGGCAGGGGAGGGCATCTGTCAGCCCAGCCCATGGGAGCCCTGCGGGATTACATTGCCAAAAATCTGGTTACGGAAAAATTTAATGTGTTCAATTTCCCTGTACTCCGGGACAATCCCTACCAGATGGATGTCAATGCCCTGGAAGAATTACTGAGTAACATAGATCCGGAATTGATGGTCTTTGGCAAATCCATGGTGCTTCACACCGAACCCATAGCCCAGGTCAAGGCCCTTTTGGACTCCATGAACAAACGGCCTGTATTGATGTATGACATGGCCCATGTGCTGGGCCTGATTGGCCCCCATTTCCAGGAGCCCTTTAAAGAGGGGGCAGATCTTGTCACCGGTTCCACCCATAAAACATTTTTTGGATCCCAGCGAGGGGTTGTGGGATGCGCCTTTGACCAGGAAAACACACCGGAACACGAGCTGTGGCAGGCCATCCGCAAACGGGCCTTCCCCGGCATGGTATCCAACCACCATTTGGGAAGTATGCTGGGGCTTCTGATCGCCGCCATAGAAATGAACACCTTTAAGGATGACTACCAGCGCCAGGTCATTGCCAATGCCAAGGCATTTGCCCGGGCATTGAAAAAAGAGGGGCTGGATGTCCAGGGAGATGCTGCCGTTGATTTTACCCAAACCCATCAAGTGATCGTTGGGGTGGGGTATGCAAAGGGCATTGAGGCTGCCCAGTCCCTGGAAAAAAGCAATATTATCTGTAATTATCAGGCCATTCCCAGCGATGAAGGGTTCACCGCCAGCTCAGGTATCCGCCTTGGGGTCAGTGAGATGACCCGCTTTGGCATGAAGGCGGGTGATTTTGAGCCCCTGGCCCGCATCATGGCCGATGTGATCCGCAATAAAGTGGATGCCTCCGGGGATGTGGCCCAGCTACGCAGCCAGTTCCTTGAGATGCAGTATTGTTTTAATGGCAATGAAATTCTGGATTTGAAAGAGAACTTTTTGAAATCTTTTTAAAAAAATTCTAATCTGGATAAGTACGCTTGGGGACAGATTTTTAAATCTGTCCTCGCCTTATAATTCAATGTCCCCACCTTATAAGTACCCATGCATATATTTTTCGGTATTCCACAGAGATATACCGTTGATATTTATGGATTTTATTTTGAGGAATATATACTCGGGTACTTACTCCGGCCTTTAGGCCGTAAATCCCAATGCTTTAGCTTTGGGATATAAGATTCTGCTTTAGCTGTTCTTAAAAGACTATTGACTCATTTTAAGAACCCATCTGTTTCTAATTTTCCATATTTTCTGGATCTACGTTTTTTGCATAATACGCATCTATATACTCATCAGAAAAATGGGTGCCACGGTAGAGTTCCAGTGCCTGGGGCAATATACGCAAAAACGCATCCACAACATTTGAGTCAAAATGACTTTCCCGTTCATTTTTCAAAATTTTTATGGCCCTGGCCAAGGGCATGGGCTTCATGCTTAACACTTTTTTCCCTTCATACTTTGGATAATCCCTGGGTGAAGTCAAGGCATCAAACACATCTGCAACCGCCAGAATTTTTGAACCCAGAGGAAATTCATGGCCCTTCAGACCTTCAGGATACCCCTTACCATTGATCTTTTCATGGTGACAGGCGGCAATGAAAGGCACGTCTCGCAAATTTTCTGGGAAATAGAATTCCTCCAGGATGGCCTTGGTTTTTGCCGGATGAATATTCATCTCACACCGTTCTTCAGGGGTGAATGGACCATTTTTTAACAAAATATTGTCTTTTATGGCAAGTTTACCGATATCATGTAAAATGGCTGCATATTTTATGATCTCCTGATCCCTTTTTTCCAAATTCATTTCCCTGGCGATCAAAAGCGAATATTCGGTGACGCGCAACGAATGCCCGGCAGTTAAAGGGTGCCTGGCATCCACGGTGGCGGACAAGGTACGAATGGAACTTTCAAAAGAAAGTTCCAGTTCATCCATGAGAAAGGAATTTTCCAAGGCAATGGCCACCTGTGAAATCAGTCCTTTTAAAAGACTTTCGTCATCTTTGTTAAACCCCCCCCCATCCACCTTATTAATGACCTGTATGACCCCGATTCTTTTACCGGATCGATTGCTTATGGGCATGCAGATCATGGCCTTGGTTCTAAAATTATTTTTAAGGTCAAATTCACGGCTGAAATAGGGCAGTTCCCAGGCATCCTCTACATTGATTTTTTTTCCGGTTTCGGCAACTTTTCCACAAATGCCTTTGCCCAATGGCAGGCGAATATTTTCAATTTGTTCTGCGGCCCTGGTCCAGACCTCCTGATTTTTTTCATCAATGATATAAAGACTGGTTCGCTCGGCATTCATGGCTTCGCTTAATTTATGAATAATTAAATGAAACAGGGTGTCAAAATCCAATTCTGAGCTCAAATCTGCGGATACAGCCAAATGGGTGGCTAATCTCTCACTAAGGTTTTTTTGACGTTTAAGCAGGCGCTTATTTTCCTCTTGAAGTTTGGCAATAATTATCCCTGCTATTAAAAGAAAGGAGGCCCAGGAAACTATATTAAAAACAAGGCTGGATTTAGTTTGTTCAAAGAAAAAAGAGGACGGTGATAAAAAGACAAAGATACCCACCCATAGAATGCATAAAAGTATTCCGTAGATCGTATTTTTCTTTCCAAGAAAATAGGATGCAAGCAGGACGGGGATATAGTAAAAATTTAAAAAGGCCAGTTTGTAAGGGATATAATAATTGATAATTATGATGCTTAGGAGGATGATCAACACAAAAAACTGTTCAAAATTTTTGATGAAATATTGCTTTATTTTTATCATGATCGTATCAAAGGCTCCCATGTTTTTTCGGGAATTACTCCCCCGAAAGTGTCAAGCATCTTTGGCGTGTTATGAATAATGACGGATACTTAAATATGAATTTTTTGCAGTTAGGGACTTCCCCGAAAATAGGCTACCACTATGTTCAGTTTAATATGTTGATATTGCATTATAGAAAATTTTAATTTTTGGTAGTCTATTATCGTCCAAGTCCCTTACTTATCACAAATGATCACGCGTTATAGAGCTGGCCAGCATGCCAAAGTTACAATTTGAAGATTGTTTATCATTGAATACATATAGAATAAAACATAAAATATTTCAAACAAATTGAGGCTACCTAACTTAAGGCGGGATACTCTCAAGCGTATTTCATTGGGAAAATTAACTTTTAATCCATAGGTTTCAGTCTGCCAAGATGCTTGATTTTAAAGCCTGTCCCGCCTTAAATGGGGAGATAAAATTCCCTAACACCGACCATGATGATATTTCGATTCAAGGGCCAATAATTTTTCCTTGATGGGAAGCCCGCTGCCATACCCCACAAGCTTGCCGTTGGCACCGATGATTCTGTGGCAGGGAATGATCAGGGGAATGGGGTTTTTACCGTTGGCACCTCCCACAGCACGGCATGCCTTGGGATTTTCAATGGCCTTGGCAATATCCCCATAGGAGGCGGTTTTTCCATAGGGAATCCCAAGCAATGCCATCCATACCGCTTTTTGAAATGGAGTCCCCATGGGTGCCAGGGTAATATCAAAGCAAGTCAACTCCCCATTAAAATAGGCACTTATTTGATCAAACACCGGTTTTAAAAACTTTGTATTTCGAGTCCACGTCCCTGGAATGTCCATGGGATGTTTTCCTTGTAAAAAACTGATATCTCGTAATCCTTCCTCATCCGCCCCGGCCAGAATGGGCCCGATGTCACTCTTTTGAATATCATACTGCATATGGCTTCTCCCAATAAATGTGGGCATCCTTCAAGAGTGCTTTACACTTTTTTAGAACATTCCCCATTTGTAGGGGCTTTTTTCCAAAAGACTGTAAAGTCCTTTTGGGTCATATGAAGGATGCCTAACTGTTGGTTTTCGGCATTTGCCGGTTTCAATTGACATAAGTTGTGTATACATGTAAGAACATTACCAGTCAAGAATCCTTGATCCCCAACGGAGGAACACAACATATGTTTAAACTAATAATAGATCCAGGTAAATTAAGCCTTAGTCAATTACGCCAGATCATGGCCCAACCCGTCCAGGTGACCCTTGCCCCCCATTGTATGCACGCCATTGAACAGTCAGTGAAAACCGTCAGGGATGTGGTGGAGCAGGGCAGGGTGATATACGGCATTAACACGGGGTTTGGCCTGCTGGCCACCACCCTGATTCCCCATGACGAACTGGAGCATCTCCAGCGATCCATTGTCCTCTCCCATGCCGCTGGTATTGGTGAATATATGAAGGATGCCACGGTGCGACTAATGATGGTACTGAAAATCAACAGCCTTGCCAGGGGATATTCCGGCATTCGTCTGGAAGTGATCAACGCTCTTATTGAGTTGCTCAACCACGAAGTCTATCCATGTGTGCCCCAGAAAGGATCTGTGGGTGCATCAGGGGATCTGGCCCCCCTGGCCCACATGAGTGCTGTTCTGATTGGTGAAGGAGAAGCCTTTCACCAGGGAAAACAGATTTCAGGAAGAGAGGGACTTAAAATTGCCGGGCTTGAACCCATTGCCCTGGGGCCCAAGGAGGGGCTGGCGTTGCTCAACGGCACCCAGGCATCCACCGCCTTTGCCCTTGAAGGACTGTTTGCCACGGAAAATTTATTTGCTGCAGCCATGGTCACCGGAGGTCTCAGCGTAGAAGCGGCCCTTGCAAGTCGTCGCCCCTTTGAAGCCATGATCCATGAGGTGCGAGGCCACGCCGGTCAGATGGACACCGCAGCCAATTATCGGCATCTGCTGGACAAAAGCGAAATTGGCACCTCCCATGCCAATTGTGAAAGTGTTCAAGACCCTTATTCGCTCCGGTGTCAGCCCCAGGTCATGGGGGCCTGCCTGGATCAGATTCGTCATTCAGCCAGCATCCTGGGCATTGAGGCCAATGCTGTCTCTGATAATCCCCTGGTGTTCAGCGACACCTGCGACATCATTTCAGGTGGTAATTTCCATGCCGAACCCGTGGCCATGGCAGCGGACAATATGGCCCTGGCCATTTCAGAGATTGGCGCTCTTTCAGAAAGACGTCTGGCACTGCTCATAGATACCCACATGAGCAAGTTGCCACCATTTCTGGTGGAAAAAGGGGGCTTGAACTCTGGTTTCATGATTGCCCAGGTCACTGCGGCGGCCTTGGCCAGCGAAAACAAATCCCATGCCCATCCGGCATCGGTGGACAGCCTTCCCACCTCTGCCAATCAGGAAGATCACGTCTCCATGGCCGCCTTTGCCGCACGACGGCTGGGTGAAATGGTGGAAAACAGCGTGGGTGTGGTGGCCATTGAACTTCTGGCCGCATGTCAGGGCATTGATTTCAGGGCTCCTTTAAAAACCTCAACCTTGCTGGAGCAGGCCAAGGCCATGTTGCGTAAAGAAGTGGCCTTCTACGATCAGGATCGTTATTTTGCCCCGGATATCAAAAAAGCTGCGATCCTTGTGGAATCAGGGGCATTTAACCCACTGGTGACCCAGGATCTGTTGCCAAGCTTCAAATAAACTGCCACGGGCAGACCGTATTCTGGCCTCGGCCTGTCCACAACCAAGCATGAAAGAACGTTAGGAGTGTCTACTCTTTCATATAAAACTGCCACGGGCAGACCCAGATCAGCACACCTGCTTTGTTAAATTTTGGCAATGACCTTTCCTGTCATACTGGTTTCATAACCGGGTATGGACATGAGTTCCTTTCGAAAGGCCTGGGATTGCAGGACATCCATAAGCACTTTTACTGTGGCAAGTTCCATCATATCCGAAGGAATGACCAGATCACAGCGCACTGCATCCAGGGTCACAAAATCCATATTAAAGGCATTGGCAATCACCCGCAGTCCCAGGGCCGCATCCGCCAGATTAAAGTTCACCATCCGGGCACCCTGGGTATGGCTGTACGCCAGACGTTCATACCCATTTACAGCGGTTACGGGAATCCCGGCCTTTTGAAGAAGATCGTCCAGAAGTACCCGCAGTGCGGCCCCGGCATCCCGATTGACAAATCGGACATCTGTCCGGATAAGATCATCTATGCCTTTTATTTTAAGGGGATTGCCCCGGGCCACGATGAGCCCTTCCTCCATACAAGAAAATCCCACAACAACACCATTTGCACCGGCCAGGGCGTCTGATGCCTTGGAAACGTTGGATTCATTATTGTCTGAATTGTGCAGATGGGTTCCGGCAATGTGGGTATAGCCCTGACCCAGGCGCTTTAATGCCAGATGGCTGGTGGCAAAACGGCAATGAATGCGGGAATCAGGCGCAATGCGCGCCACATGGGCACTTAAAATATCAAAGGCAGGATCACATCCCATCAGAAGAATGGTTCTGTCCAGATACGCTGGCGGGCACAGCAGTTCTGCCAGGTCACCATTCTTGGAAACAATGGCATCGGCGGAGGTAAGTATGTTTGCCATGTCTCCGGTTCCATCCAGGGGGAAACCCACCAGTTGTCCCCGGATCCTGGCAGCAGAAATACGTTGAGAATTATTTTTTTCCACCATGATAACGGGTTCTTTGGCCCGAACCGAATCATCCACAAAAAGATCTTCCACGCTGCAACCAAAGTTCCTGGCCAACTGTAGGGCAACGGCTGTATTGGGTAGATAACGCCCGGACTCAATATCATAGATGGCTTGTCTTTTTACACCGATTTTATCTGCCAATTCCGACTGGGACCACCCCTTTGATTGGCGGTACGTCTTTACGTGGCAGGTGATTTGTGGTTTTGCCTTTGACATTATTTTACAATCCATGGAGGGTTTTGACTCTGATGCCTATTGGATCAGGGCATTTCAATCTGTTTTACATTTTTTTATTTGATCACAATACCGGTTCCTTGGGGGCGTGTTCATCAAGCCCAAGATTACTGACATGATAAAGACTTTTCTCTGTTTTTGCAAACCCAGAGTGTGAACAAAGAATCCAGATCCAAAGCGATCACATCACCCGAAGCAATTCCAGTTTTGATGCAGACATTAAAAATACCCAAGAACCACCCCGGCCCCCCATTCTAAGTGCCTGCATTCTCATTGCTTTCATCCTCACATTTTCAAACAGGCTCTATAGTGGCGGTCATATGACTTGATACGAGAAATTGGCATTATTTTAACATAACTATCTATTTTGATTGAAAAAATATTTTTCAGCGAGTATCAGCTCATGTGACCGGCACTATAAACAGGACGTCATCTGGGAATAAATGAGCGTATGTTTAATAATCCCCTTGACTGATTACATGCAATGTGTAATTTAAAGACGTCAATATATTTTTTTAAACGACATTTTGTCAATTTCATGTGAAATGGTAGGCGCGTCTAACATTTTTTCATGCTTCCTTGTGGACAGGCCGGGGCCAGAATAGGGTCTTGCCCGTGGCAGTTATTAGAAAATAAAACTTCCGGGCAACCTCAGCAGAGCCCCTCCCGATGGGCAATAGGAACCGGCCAATTGGGCCGTCTACGGTTCCGGCCGGGCCCATTGCCCGTCGGGGGGGGCGGCATAATACCATTTTCAATATTCGTTGTGTTCAGCAAGACATGCCCGTTTATAAGAAAGTCTTGGCAAACCTGACGGATTTTCATGCTTCGTTGTGGGCAGGCCGGGGCCAGAAGAAGGTCTACCTGTGGCAATTATAACAACCAAAAAAAACAGGACAATAAAATGCACTCATTAAAACAGTTGATCTCTTATTGGACATGGATTCTTTGTGTTCTACTTCTCTTTCTATCATCAACCCCTGCAACTTCCCAGGAAAATAGCGTTATTGTTTTCAGTGCCGGGTCAACAACCAATGCCGTCACCGACATAGCCACGCTGTTTTTCCAGAAAAAAGGGATCAAGGCCATCACCTCATTTGCCTCCTCTTCCACCTTGGCCAGACAAATTGAACAAGGGGCTCCAGCCCAGGTCTATATCTCTGCAAATAAAAAATGGATGGACTACCTGGAACAGCAGAAAATGATTGCATCGCACACCCGATTTGATCTGTTGAGCAATCGGCTTGTTCTGATTGCCCCGAATGACAGCCCCTTGTCCAAAACCACCATAAAAAAAGACTTCCCGCTGGCCAGTCTCATTGGCGACGGTCACTTCGCCATGGGAGACCCGGATCATGTACCATCGGGCATTTATGGTAAACAGGCCATGGAGAGCCTGGGCGTGTGGAAAGGGATCAAAGCAAAGGTAGTCCGGGCAAAGGATGTAAGAGCCGCACTGGTACTGGTTGCCCGAGGTGAGGTACCTGTGGGGCAGGTATATGCAACGGATGCCGCTATTTCAGATAAGGTAAAAATCATCGGCACCTTTCCCGAAGATACCCATCCTCCCATTGTCTACCCGGCAGCCATTATTGCTGGCCAGGACATCCCTGAAGCACAGGCATTTATGGCATTTTTAAAATCTCTGGACGCCAAAATTATTTTTGAAAAATACGGATTCCGTGTCAAATGATCTCTTTTTTGCATTTAACCGACATTGAACTGGAAGCCCTGGGATTAAGCCTTTGCATATCCGGGTGGGCTGTACTCTTTAGCCTGCCCCTGGGCATTGCAGCTGCCTGGATACTGGCGCGTCTGGATTTCCCAGGAAAAAGCATCCTGGATGGATTACTCCATCTGCCCCTGGTGTTACCCCCGGTGGTCACCGGTTATCTGCTCCTGATATTTTTGGGACGAAAAGGGATAGTGGGGGCTTTTCTTTACAAATATACGGGGCTCACCTTTGCCTTTAACTGGAAGGGAGCTGCCATTGCAGCAGCGGTCATGGCATTTCCCCTTTTGGTTCGATCGGTGCGGCTCTCCATTGAAAACATTGATCAAGGGCTTGAATTTGCTGCCCGAACTCTGGGGGCAGGGCAGATGCGGGTATTTTTTACCATTACGCTGCCATTGATGATTCCGGGCATCATCACAGGACTTATTCTGGCCTTTGCCAGAAGTCTGGGAGAATTTGGAGCAACCATCACCTTTGTTTCCAATATTCCAGGGCAAACCCGAACCCTTCCCCTGGCACTGTACACCCTGACCCAGATGCCCGGGGGAGAAACCGGTGCCATGCGACTTTGCGTTATTTCTATTATCATTGCCATGGTAGCCCTGATCTTTTCTGAAATAATGGCCAAGCGGTTTACCCGTTTTATAAAAGGATAAGTTATGATTGATATTCACATCCAGCGACAGCAGGGTGATTTTCTTGTTAATGCAATATTCACAGGAGCACCCTCTGGAGTCACAGCACTGTTTGGCCCCTCTGGATCTGGCAAAACCTCCATTGTCAATATGGTGGCGGGATTGGTCAAACCCGATGCCGGGCACATCATCATCAATGATCATTGCCTTTTTGATTCTCGGCAAAAAATAAACCTGGCCCCGGAAAAACGCCGCATTGGATATATTTTTCAGGAGGGGCGGCTCTTTCCCCACCTGTCGGTGAAAACAAATCTAACCTATGGAATGAGACAGGTGCCTGTACCCCAACGATATGTTGAGTTTGATGACGTTGTGGAACTCCTTGGCATAGGTCATTTGCTGGAAAGAAGACCCGCAAAATTATCCGGGGGAGAAAAGCAGCGGGTGGCCATCGGCAGAGGGCTTTTAACAAGCCCGGCCATGCTGCTCATGGATGAACCCCTTGCCTCCCTGGATCACGAGCGCAAACAGGAAGTTCTTCCATTTATCCGGCGCATGTGCCGTGAATTTTCTCTGCCAATTCTCTATGTCAGCCACTCCCGGGACGAGATTCTGAAGCTGGCCTCCCATGTAATCATTCTAACTGCCGGCCATGCTGTTGCAGCGGGTAATGTCAAAACACTATTACAAGGGGACGTTCCTGTTCCCCGGCTATGTGTCAATGGATGAGCTTGTTGATTAAGTCGCTTTTTGAAAAATAAGTACATTGTATAGGAATTTCCATTTTATGAACTGTTAAATCAGCGGGTTGTAAAAAGTCCGCCCAAAGGGCGCTAATTTAAATTACAGGTAGTTTAATTTGCTCTGACTCTCTAAAATGTCAATTTTGAGTATTTAACACAACCCTCCCACCGTTCTCCCAAAGGACAATCCAAAACACTTGATCATTGAGTATTAAATTGACACTTGGGTTGCATACATGTATAGACAACAGACAATAATCACCCGATGCAAGCCATTTATTCTATGACCCATCTTGTGGTCATCCCCTGTGCACCACTGGCATTGATTAAAACACCATGACTAAGATGACTATAGTGCCGGTCATATGACTTGATACGAGAAATTTGCATTATTTTAACATAACTATCTATTTTGATTGAAAAAATATTTTTCAGCGAGTATCAGCTCATGTGACCGGCACTATAAGATGACTGAGAATTGAGATCAAGTCCCACATTCATTAATTCAGGAGCAATAAATAATATATGGTTACAAAGCAAATAGAAACCGCCATGTCCCCCAGTCCTCTGTACCAACAGGTAAAGGATCACATCCTGGGAAGAATTCAAACAGGGGAGTGGAAGCCGGACATGAAAATTGACTCTGAAAACAGCTTGGTGGAAACCATGGGAGTTTCACGCATGACCGTAAATCGTGCACTTCGTGAACTCACAGCAGAGGGAAAATTGATTCGTCTTCAAGGGGTGGGAACATTTGTGGCCCGTCATAAACCCCAGTCTGAATTATTAGAAATCCGCTCCATTGCCCGGGAAATAAAAGAAAGGGGAGGCAAGCACTCCTGCGACATTCATCTGTTACAAGAAGAAAAAGCCATCCCGGAGGTGGCATCGGAAATGGAGCTTGAAGCAAACACACCTGTTTACCATGCCATCATGGTTCATAGAGACAATGGGGTTCCTATTCAGCTGGCAGATCGTTATATTAACCCTGTTATAGCTCCGGATTTTTTAAAACAGGACTTTACCCAAATCACTCCCAGTGATTATTTAATGGGAATATCTCCTGCAATGGAGGTGGAACATGTTATTGAAGCGATGATGCCGGATAAGTGGAGCAGAGATCTATTGGAAATTTCCCGCACAGAGCCTTGCCTGATCCTCCACCGCCGAACTTGGGTGAACAATAAAGTGGCAACCAAAAACTGTTTCATTTACCCGGGATCACGCCATAAAATAGGAAGTCGTTTTACCCCTCCCCCTGGAACTTTACTTTCGAAATGAAATAGTAAGGGACTTGGACGAAAATAAACTACCAATTTGATTTTTTTTATCATGCAATATCAACATATTAAACTGGGCATGCGGGTAGTTTATACTCGGGCAAGTTCCTAAGTACCCGGGCATATATTCTCCAAAATAAAATCCATAAATATCAATGATATATGGCTGTGAAATACCGAAAAACATATGTGTGGGTACTTATCTGAACGAAAATCTGGGCTACCCACTTAAGGCGGGATATTTTCAAGACTTTTTATGTGGGTAATTGCTTTTAACCCCTAAAGTCAAGGATGGTAAGACGCTTGATTTTAAAGGCTATCCCGCCTTAAGTGGGTAGCCAAAATCTGAAAACCAGTTTCACGTGAAACCTATCTGAACACAATCGTCCCAGAATCATCGAAAAAACCAACATCAGACATCATCAAAGGGAATGATCTCATTCGACCGAATCTCTTGCTGATGGAGTTGTCTTTTTTTGCTATTTTTATTTGTTGGCTGGTGATCAGAAGGCATATGCGTTGGTCTGTCCGACGGGTCAGAGTATTCTTCTGCTGCGACATAAAACTCTTGAAGCTCATAATCTTCTTCATGGCTGTCATTGGCTTGGCGGTTACTTTGAACGTTTTTGCCAGTCACAACCAACACCAACTCATTCACATAATCTTTGAGTTGCTGGGCCTGGGCATTCATCTCCTCCGAGGCAGAAGCAGACTCTTCTGCATTTGCGGCATTTCGCTGAACCACCTTATCCATCTCATTTATGGCAATATTGACCTGTTCAATGCCATTTGACTGCTCTTTTGATGCCTGGGATATCTCAGAAACAAGGTTGCCGACCTTGCCGGTACTTTCTGCAACTTTAATAAAAGCCTCATTGGTGGTGGATACCAAAATAGAGCCATCATTGACTTTTGTCACGGTGCCTTCTATGAGAACAGAAGTGTTCCTGGCAGCAGTCGCAGCCCTCATGGCAAGATTTCGAACCTCATCTGCAACCACCGCAAAACCAGCCCCGGCTTCCCCAGCCCGGGCCGCTTCGACCGCAGCGTTAAGTGCCAGTAAATTTGTCTGAAAGGCGATTTCATCAATTGTTTTGACAATCTTTGAGGTCTCTTCGCTGGTTTTTGAGATCTCTTCCATGGATGCAATAAGCTGGTTCATGGAATGATCCGCCTGCCTGACCACTTGGTTTGCGTCTTTCATGAGTTCATTGGCAATGTGGGCATGCTCTGCATTGCTTTTTGTCATGGAAGACATCTCTTCCATGGAAGCAGATGTCTGTTCTATGGAAGCTGCCTGCTCAGAAGCCCCTTGTGCAAGGCTTTGACTTGCTGAAGAGACCTCTCCCGAGGCTGAGGCCACTTGATATGACCCCTCATTTAAACCCATGATGATGCGTTTGACCGGACCTGTAATACTGCGTGTAACAAACAAAGCTACGAGCGCACCCACAAAAATGGCCAGAATCAACCCCACCACCATGATGGTTGATGACTTGGAAAGAGAGTTCATTGCATTTTTTGCAATGGTGTCAGTTGCGCCCATCCCCCCATCAGCGATTGTGGTACAGACCTTTATTACAGTATTCCCTGCTACCTCTATCTGTATTCCGGCATTCTGCAGGGCTATCCAGTTGTTAATAAAGTCAGCCATGACAACTTTATATGCGGTGACGGCGGCTTGAACATCCCTGATTCTTTTAATATTTTCATCAAGGCGGGTATTTGATTCAAGATCTTCCAGCAACTGGTCAATGTGGTTAAAATTGTTCAGGGTTTCTTCCATTATCCCGGGATCTCGCAGAAGCTGTGCTTTTAAAGCACTTGTTTGGGTTGCACTACCAAGATCCATGATTTTATTAAGAATCTCAATCTTCTTTTGCCTTTCAAACATTTCCCAGGTAAAATTATCTTGTTGAACCTTTAAAAAAGAATCGCAGTTTTTCACATAAATATTGGCGTTGTCATCCATCTGCATTCTTAAAAAATCCAGGATATCAACATCCGCCATCATGCCTTTTTTATGCTCTTCACCAAATTGCTTCATTGCTTTTTGATATTCCCTGGCAGACAAATCCAAATACTTAAGTTTATACAGGTTGCTTTTAGAAAAAGAGGCCTTTTTTAATTCTGAAATCAAATCGGGAACGGCACCAATGGTCTTGATGGCATTATCCATGAGTGTGGGATTGTTCAATGCCTGGGATTTAAAATTCATCACCCTTGCTGCGGCCCCGATATCCATAAGCTGATTGAAAATTTTGATTGTTTCTTGACTCGAATTGAGATTTGCCTTGAAGCGTTCGTCTTGCTCTGCCAAAAACACATTGATGATTTTCATGTATTGCTCGGCTGAGACATCCAGGCTTTTTTTGTTTTCAGCAAGCCTTGAACTTAATTGAACACTTTGTTTAATGAGTGTCTCATACTCATTTGTGGCCTTGCTGGCAATTTGGATTTGTTGTTTAAGATCCTTAAGATTGGGAGATGCCGCTTCGAGCTTGCGGGCCTGTTCAAGGCTTTTTTTTACGGCCGTGAGTGCCGCCTGGGCATTGTCATGGTATTTTGTCTCCTCGGTAAACCCATACCCTCTCATCTCATACATTAATCGGTTGGCTGCACCTTTGAGCGCCACCGCCACTCGAACCTCAGGGATATATTCCTTAGACAGCATACCACTCTGGGTCTTAACTTTATTCATGTTCCAGATGGAAGCGGATCCAAGTGATATTGAAATGATTATTAAAAGGGCAAAACCCGATGAGATTTTTACTCCCAAGCTCAAATTTTTCATATGGAAATATCCTTGTAATCTTGTGTAGCATAAAAAGAACAGGCAGGGGGTTGGTCATAACATGGGCCACTCTGGGGAGGTGTCAGGCCTGCTTTATTGACACTTTTACTTAAGTTTGCCTTTAAACACAAGCCTGACACAGTTTTTTATCTGCTTTTTCAGCAACAAATGCAAAAATTCCTGAAAATCAACACAGTTCTTATCACTACAGCGATACTTCGCTCATTTTACTCAAAAATAAGGCATCCTTCAAAACAACTTTACACTTTTTCAGGGCATTCCCCATTTGCAGGCGTTTTTTCCCAAAAGACTGTAAAGGATTTCTATGGTGATATGAAGGATGCCAGGAAACGCATTTTAAAATCCCCTCTAAGCGAGGTGGATCATAAAAGTGTCGCTGTAGTGTTATATTTGATCCAGAATGGCCAGAACTTCAGCACATTTTTCCCTGGAACGTTTTTCCATGACGTCGGCTTCTTCAAGGATTGTAACCTTATACGCCTCATCATGGACATCCTTGATATTAATCAAAACATTCTGATAAGCCCCCCAAATACCCGTTTCCAAAGCCCTTGCCCCCACCTGGGTATCTGACTTTGATGCGGGATTACCATATTTTGCCACTTCACACAAGGCATCCCAGGCCCCATCCCCCAACCGCATGGTACCCAGGGGCACATTAATGGCCGTTTTAAGCCCTGCCTGCATTTTGGCAGTTCTGGCCTCTTTTTCCGCTTCTGTTTCCCTTGGCATGCGAAGCCCTTCCATATATTCGTTAAAGGCCGAGGTGTCCGCATCAATCATGGGAATTAGCTTTTGGGTCAATTCATGGAGGGTGGGGATATTGTCACGCATGTGTGCATCCACAGATTCAAACTTTCTGACGCCCTGGGTGAGTTTGGCCACCATGGAACCAAGACCTGTTCCCACCGCAGCCATGGCAGCAGAGGCAGATCCGCCGCCGGGTGCTGAGGTCCGGGCTGCAATCTCTTCAATAAATCCCCTCACCGTCAGGTTGGCCAGGGGCTCCTCCGGTGGTTCTGCCACAATATATTCAATGACCTTATCCTGGGGATTAAATGTAGCCACGGAGTTGAGCCCCATACGTTCAATGGCCAGGCGAACCTTTTGATCCTCTTCATAGATAAAAAGATTTTCTTTCTCAATATAATAATCCGCAGCCATTATCAAAGATTCCAAGGGAACAATACCCACAATTTCAGAACCGGCCACGGCAAGATTCAAAGCTTTTGCCTCCTCCTTCACCGCCTCAAACAGCACATGGATGGGGGTCACATTATAGTTGTTGAGATTCACGGTGACCTGGGCCATATTGTATTCATTCACGAACCAGCCCATGCCCTTTAACTCTTTTAATTTGCCGGGTTGGTCTTCTCCCCTTCCCGCTTCCCGCAAATTTAACGCAATGCGATGGGCCTGGTTGGAAGTCCCCAAAATATTCACATTGTAGGCAATGAGAAACATGCGGGCACCTGTGGCTGTAATCCCCCAGGTGGGAACAAATTCAGAGGGACCAAAATCAGGTTTCCATCGGGGATCTTTCAGTCGCTCTTCCAGGGCCTCGTACTCACCCTTTCGGACATCGGGAAGTTTCCGTCGATAATCGTGCTCGGCGGCTTCTTCGTAAAGAAAAAAGGGAATGTTCAACTCGTCGGCGGCTTTTTTGGCAAAGCGTTTTGCAATGTCAACACACTCTTCCATGGTGACATTGGCAACGGGAATAAACGGGCAGACATCCATGGCACCAAACCGGGGATGTTCTCCTTTATGAAGACGCATATCTATTTTTTCTTTGGCCACCCGGGCAGCAGCTACAGCGCCTTCAATGACACTGTCAGGATCACCCACAAAGGTATACACCGTTCGATGGGTGGATTTTCCTGGGTCCACATCCAGCAGGGTACACCCTTTTGTTCCACGAATGGCATCGGCAATGGCATTGATGACGGCTTTGTCCCGTCCTTCGGAAAAATTGGGCACACATTCAACAATTTTTTTCATTTTCATATTCCTTCATTATTTTATTTTATTTTGTTTTGTCCGTACTGTTCCACGTATCGTTTAAAAAGCGGTTTCAACCGGGCCCCCATTCGATGGGTGGCTCCCGGATATGTCATCCGGCTGTGGGTGGCCACCCGCCAATTATCCCAGGTTTGACGATGCAAAATAAGACAGGGTTCATGGAAAGAAAGATTCAGCAGTTCTCGGGCCATTTTATCAGGATTCAGGGCTTCAATAATATGTTCCACATCCCTGATCTGGATGGTTTTCAACAGATAAGCCACCGGTGAAATTGTTGAAAAATCCTGATTCAAAAAATCAGGCGCAGACAGGGGGTGGACAAACTGATCCTCCAGCATGACGGGTTTATCACTGCTCTTGTGAACAATAATGGAGTGAAAAACCGGGGTATCAACGGCAATTTCCATGGCCACAGCCAATTCAGAATATGCTTTTTCCACGGCACCCACATGAACCTCACAGGAATATACGCCCCCCCGTTGGACAATCTCTTCATCAATTGAGGTCATTTCAAACAACGCCATCAACGGTTTGGGGTGGGCCACATAGGTGCCCACCCCTTGAATCCGTATCAGATCCCCGGTGTCCGTTAATTCCCGTAAGGCACGGTTAACGGTGATACGGGATACCTTCAGCAGTTTGACAAGCTCATTTTCCGAAGGAATACGAACATCTGGAAGCCATATCTCTTTTTGAATCTGTTTAAGAATGAAATCTTTAACCTGTTCATAAAGGGCCTTGGGAGTGCTCTGGGAAAGTGGCGACATTACCCTTTTTCCATTTTTGCCAGGATCTCTTTTTCTCCCTCCTGCCGCAACCGCTCCAACTCTGAAATAATTTTGTCATCCAAGGGTTCCGGCGTATAATTTTCCACGATATCCACCACCTTTTCCCGAACCCGATCTTCCATGGTCTTTTTTCCCGAAGCTTCCCAGGTGGGAATGGGTTTTTGATCCAGCAGCTTTGCGTGCCAGAGCTCTTTCTTAAAATGATCCATGGTGTGTTTTTGCTGTAGAAAATGGCCACAGGGCCCCACATTTTCAATCACCTCCCGGGCCAGGGTCTCCCGGTTCACTGTAATCCCCTCCACAAACCGTTTGGTCATACCGATGATTTCATTTCCCATCACCAACTGTTCCACGGAACAGGCCATACCCGCCGCCATATATCCCACATCATGGATGAGATTTAACCCAGCCAGTCCCTGGCTCAAAATGGAGAAAGAGGATTCCAGTCCAGCCTGGGCATCCAGGCATTTGGAATCCGTGGCACCGGCAAGTCCCCAGGTGGGCAGACCAAAAGACTGGGCCACCTCTGCCTGGGCCGCAAGTCCCAGGCTGTTTTCAGGAACCCCCATGGCCATCAGGGCCGAAGACATATTTAAAACGCCCACATTACCACTCATGGCAACAGGGCACCCGGTACGACGCAACTGGGCAATGGTAATATGAATAAGAGACTCGGCGGTCATCTGGACAATAACCCCCGCCAGGGTAACCGGACCTGTGGCACCGGGTTGCACCGTGGAACCGGGCAGCTGGGGCAAATTACGATCAGCAGAAATAAAAATACGCTCAATGATCTCATCGGGAAAGTTCAATGGTGCAATGGCTTCAGGGTAGGCAATAATAAAGGGCTTTTCCTGTAATTTATCCATGCCCCCTGCCACAACAGCAGCCATTTCATAGACGTATTCACACCCAAGGGGGGAGTAGCTGATGAACACCATGGGTTTTATGGTGTTGGCCACCACCACGGGAAACTCGTTCACATCGGCTGTGTTCACTGGCACATTCTGGGAAGAGCCCATGGGCATGACAAAATCGATATTTTCACAGGCATCGGCCACCTTCGCTCCCATGGCGATGTCCGATAGCTGTGTGGGGCGGAACTCTCCGGTGAGATGATCTCTTACATTGGGACTGGCCGTTGAGGTGCCATAGTGGCTCTTTCTTCCTTCCACCTCCATGGCACGCTTGCCCAGACGATTGTATATGGTCCAACCCTTGGGTGCCGTTGCCACACACCCTTCTACAATGTACCGGGGAATGCGTATGCGATCGCCCTTGATCACGGCTCCCGCATTTTCCAACATCTTGACGGCACCCTGATGCGTACACTTGAAACCCACTTTTTCCACGATATCAAAGGCAGCCTGTTTGATCTCCCAGATCTGATCCTCTGAAAAAATCTGCATTCCCCTCACCGAACTTGACTTTACTCTTGAAGATTGCAACATCAAATATCTCCTGTTTTTTGCCATGATTATAAAGCATCCTTCAAAAGCACTTTACACTTTTTTAGAGCATTCCCTATTTGTAGGGGCTTTTTCCCAAAAGACTGTAAAGTAGTTTTGGGATTATATGAAGGATGCCGATTATAAATTCGTATTTATTTTAAAAAGCCGTCAAGAACCTTTGCAATTGCTGCCTGTTTTTCATCGGCAATGGCCAGGGGCTGATGGGTATCAAGGATATTGTTCAGCTTGGTACGGGCCCGATCCAGCAGGGAGGTTCTCCCCTGTTCAACCCACTTATCATGGCCCTGACGAAAAAACAGTTCCGGCTCCCATTGCACCTTTCTCAGGTGTTTTAAGGTATGGGGCACAGTGAGAAACTGTCCCTGGGAAAATCCTTGGGGAATGGCATCCATGGCAAGGGTGTCATCATTAATGGGAATGCCCTTGTGCATCCGCCGAATCTGATCCACCATTTCATTGACAATAACAATCATATCCAGACTGCCGGTTAGACCAAAATCAAGGTATCCCACATCATGATTGAGATTGGATCCTGTAAAAACAGACATAAAGGCTTCCAATCCTGCCTCGTATGAGGCTTGCATATCTGGAATCTGGGCATCACTGGTGCCCCCATATCCCCAGTTGGGAATATCCAGGTGGTTGCTCATCTCAATCATGGCCATGTAGGTGAGGAGATACTCTGGCGCGTTGTAAGAACACTGGCCGCTTTTCATGTCCAGAACTGCCGCACCAATGCCCATTAGAAAAGGGGCTCCCGGTGCGGCAAGCTGGTGAACTACCATGCCAAAGAAGGATTCGGCAAGCCCCTGGACAATGTGGCCCGCAACGGTCATGGGGGCAGTGGAGCCTGCAATGGGTGCAGGGGAATAAATTACCGGAGAGCCGGTCTCGGCACAGAAAATCAATTTATCCAGACTGGTAAAGGGATGTTTCAAGGGGCTGATGGGCTCATCATATTGTATCCAATAGGGTTTTTCCCGCAGCTCTTTTTCACCCCCCCGTAAAATTTTAGAAATTTCCCACATGGCCTCAAGGTCTTTTCGGTTGTCTGCGGTATTGACAATGGGCTTTGTGCAATTTTCAGCCATGGCCTTAAAACTGGCCAGATATGAAAGTGCTGGATTCACTTCATGGGGATGGGCAAAGGACATGATAAAATCAATGTTGGGAAGGGCATCACACACCCTGGCTGCAGTTTTAATATCTTCCAGGGAGGTGCGGTGGCGCTGCATATTTTTAGACTCCACAGACCACATCAGATCCGACCCGGTACCAAAATAGGCCCGTCGACCGCCAAGATCCATGGCATGATTGCCCTCACGGTCATACATGGCAATGTTATTGGGAACCGTTTTTCTGGCCTGTTCCACCAGGGTGGCAGGCATTCTAACCATGCCGTCTTTTCCCAGCGTGCATCCTGCATTGATGAGCAGCTTTAAAGCGCCCTCATGCTGTACCAGCATGCCCGTCTCTTCCATCACTTGTAGAGCAGATGTGTACAGTTTATTTTTATCTTCCTGGCTTAAAAAGGTGAGCTTGGGCTCGAACCCGATTTCAAAATCTGACATAACACAATCTCCCGTAGCAGCTTGTTGTTCCAGCAAAAAGACAGCCAAACAACAAATATTCGTAACAGGCAGGCCCTGTCACCATAAAAAAATTAAAAATCAGTTGAAATAACTTGTACATACAGGATATATAAATACTTGTCCAGGAAGTCAATCTAATTTTTAGCGGGTAGATCTCGCCTACAGAAATACCCCGGGCCTTGGTGGACACACTTAAAACCTGAACCCGTTAAAAAAAGCGTGTCCGGGTTGGGATACCAAAGACAGATTTTAAAATCAATGGCATCCTCCTGTAAAAAATACATCCCAGCAAGTTAATATGGCTCTGTATTTAAAAAGAGTGTAAGGACAACTTCCTGACAAACATTCAAAGGGTTACCAGGTATGACGACGTCATATTAAACATTTTATAGGATCAAAAGATCTTTAACATAAGATAAAAAAGGAGATTTAGGAGTGCCAAATCTACTCACTAAAGAACAAATCGAAATTATTTATGAGGCTGCCACGGATATATTGTCAACCGTTGGGGTTGAATTTGAGATGGAAAGCGCCTTAGCGATTTTTAAAAAGAACGGGGTTCGTGTAGACGGAAAACGGGTGTTTATTTCTCCGGGTTTCCTGGCGGATACCCTGAAGTTGATGCCCGAGTTCAACTACGAACCGACAGGCGCAAAAAGACTGGTTGCAGCCTCCCCCTTTTCCACCTCTCCCATGATTTTGGATGATGCAACTGGTGAAAGTCGACGTGGAACCGTTGAGGACGCCATTAAAATGTATCAGCTGGCAGAAACTTCTGACCTTTATGAGTCTGTTAATCCGGGAGTTGTTGATCCCATAGGCAACGACGCTGAAGATCAGTTCATTTCCCAAATCGCAATGCTGCTGAAATATTCCGATAAGTTTCCAAGCCTTGGGCTACGTGCCACAAAATCCAATACAAAGAACGGGGATGTATATACCAGTGCCAAAAAAGCCATACAATTGGTTAAGGAGATAAAAGGAGAAGAGGGGGAAACGGTTATGGAGCAGGGAATATGCCCGATGGCTCCTTTGTCATACGATGAAGAAGCACTTATAAACCTGACGGTTCTTGTTGAAGAAAATCAGGACGTAACAATTTCTCCCTGTACTCTTTCTTTCATGACTGGGCCTGAAAGCCTCATGGGGGTGGTTGTCCATGATATTGCAATTTCTCTGGCAGGAGCGGTTTATGTCCAGTTGCTCAAACCAGGTACGGCTGTTGCCTTCAGTAATTTTTCCACAATGACGGATATGAGGACAATGCAGCCAGTTTATGCCAGCCCGGAATATCTTAACGTTCAAATTATGTTTTATGAAGTTTGCATTTGTTCCAAATTGAATTGTGTATTGTGCGGATGTCTTGCAGACGGCATTAAGAATGACTACCAGGGCGGTTTCGAATCCTGTATGACCTCAATTGCGCCTTATTTCATGACACAAGTGGAAGAAATTTGGTGTTATCCCGGTCATATGGCAGCATTTGCAGGGGGTAGTTTTAATAAAATGATATTTGATGAAGAAATGCTGATTAGCTGCAACCGTTTGCTTCAAGGACTCAACCTTTCAGTTGACCCCAGCCTTAAAGATAAACTTGAAAAAGCAGTCGAGACCAAAAGTTTTCTTGCCATAGGGGATGTGGGTATATACAGAAAAGAGCAGCGGATTTCTCCGGTGTTTGACAAAAGAGGCATTGACCCCAGTAAGTCTCCCTCGGAAAATATTATCCGTCTCAATGCCGAAAAAATCATTGAAAAAAGGTGTGCGTCATACGTACTTCCCAATCGGAGCAAAGATCAACAGGCGCTGCTGCAAAAATATTTGCCGACACACTGTAAATATTAGGGCTGAAAGTTTAACAATCGAGGTGCGGAGTGCAACCCATTCTTCCCACACGGCCTCCCCCTGTAATTTAATAGTATAGGAATTTCCATTTTATGAACTGTTAAATCAACGGGTTGCAAAAAGTCCGCCCAAAGGGTGCTAATTTTAAATTATTACCGTTAGAGGAGAAAATGAGACTAATAATACCGTGATGGAGGAAGTTAGAGCTTTAACCCGTTAAAAAAAAAGCTTGTCCGGGTCGGGATGCCAGAGACAGGTTTTAAAATCAATGGCATCATCCTGTGAAAAAGAAATCCCTTCCTTTTTCAAAAGTTGCCGCTGGCGCTCATACCCTTGAAAACGCTTCAGAGATATTTTACCATTTCTATTAACAACCCGATGCCAGGGAAGATTTTTCTTCTTGGAACTGGAGTGAAGCAGACGAGTAACCTGGCGGGCAGCCCTTGGGTTCCCCGCATATGCCGCAACAAGTCCATAGCTCATGACCTTGCCATGGGGAATGGACAAAATCACCTGACTTGCCCTTTCCGTGAAAGTTCTCGGTGTTAATGTTGTCATTTTGTACTCCGATAATTCACTTTATCTGTTGGGCTTGTATATAACATACATGGCTGTAAGACCAGCCACAACGAAAAACGAAAGTCCTTTAATTTTAGCATGTTGGGAAGACTTTTTATAAAAAAATGCCGATAACTGAGCCCCTGACAGCAGCATCATTCCATTAAAAAATCAGAGCTATTCGGGCAGTATGAACCCGAATAACCCTCTTTTTTTCATCATTTTTATTGAGCACTACAAACGATGATCACTTCTTTTCATGTTTATAGAAATCAGACGCAGCAGGGGCCGCCAGGGCATTACCCAAAATAAGATCAGCTGCCTTTTCTGCAATCATCATCACCGGCGCATAGATATTACCGTTGGTCACATAGGGCATCACCGATGCATCCACCACCCGAAGACCTTCCACACCATGCACCTTAAAGCTGTCCGGTGCCACAACCGCCATGTCATCGGTGCCCATTTTACAGGTACAGGAAGGGTGCAACGCTGTTTCACTGTCTTTGGTCACCCACTCCAGAATCTCATGATCTGTTTCCACCCCGGGCCCTGGAGATGTTTCTCCGGCGTTGAACTCACCCATGGCCGGCTGATTCAATATATTACGGGCGCACCTTATGGCCTCCACCCATTCCCGGCGATCCTGTTCCGTGGACAGATAGTTGAATTGAAGTTTTGGATGAACCTTGGGATCAGTGGATTGAATTTTTACAGAGCCCCTTGCATCGGAGTTCATGGGCCCCACATGGACCTGGTATCCATGCGCCTGGCTGGGCTGGCTGCCATCATATCGAATGGCCAGGGGAAGAAAATGAAACTGAAGGTTGGGATATTCAACCTCCTCATTGCTCCGGATAAACCCCCCTGCCTCAAAATGGTTGGTGGCCGCAGCCCCCTTTCTCTGGAACAGCCATTGAAACCCAATAAAGGGTTTTTTCCACAGAGCCAGGGAAGGATTCATACTCACCGGTTTTTTACAGGCATGTTGCACATAGACCTCCAGGTGATCCTGAAGATTTTCCCCCACACCGGGTAGATCATGTACGACATCTATACCAAGGGCTTGTAATTCAGCAGCATTGCCGATTCCGGACAATTGAAGGGTCTGGGGGGAATTAATGGACCCCCCACAGCAGATCACCTCACCGGCAAAGGCTTGTTTTACGGTACTGGATTTACCCTTTGTATATTCAACTCCCACAGCCCTTTTCCCCTGGAAAAGGATTTTTGTGGTAAAGGCCCGGCAGATCACGTCCAGGTTGGGACGTTTTTTCATCACCGGATGCAGATAGGCTCTGGCCGCACTCAATCGTCTGGCCCGTAATATATTACGATCAAATTTGCCAAATCCTTCCTGCTGATATCCGTTGACATCATCGGTGAGGGGATATCCCGCCTCCTTGGCCGCCGCCATGAAGCCCCCAAAAAGGGGATTGGTGCAAGGACCGGTTTCCAGGGCAAGAGGACCGTTGACGCCATGGTACTCATCAGCTCCCATGAGACGAGTTTCAGCCCGCTTAAAATAGGGAAGACAATTGGCATAATCCCAATTTTCCATGCCGGGATCTTTACTCCATTTTTCATAATCCATGGCATTGCCCCGGATGTAGATCATGCCATTAATGCTGGAAGACCCCCCCAACACCTTTCCCCGGCCATGGAAAACACGACGATCTCCCATGTGGGGTTCGGGTTCTGATTCATAGCACCAGTCATAAAATTTATTTCCCAGGGGAAACGTCAGGCCAGCGGGCATGTGAATAAAGACATCCCAGATATAATCCGGTCGCCCTGCCTCAAGAACCAGAACCTTGTTTGAAGGATTTGCACTGAGCCTGTTTGCAAGTACGCATCCAGCTGATCCGCCCCCAATGATAATAAAATCATAATTTTTTTTCATCACACCCACTCCTTGAATAACATGGCAAGATATATTGCCACAACAAAATTTGAAACGCTCATGCTTCCAGTCCGTTGGACGGAATTTTCATATAAACGGGCATACAACAAATATTGGGTCGTAGACGCGGAGCCAAATGGTGCTATGCCGCCCCCGGGGAGGGGTAATGGAAGCGACCCGGAACTGTTAGACAGCCCAATTGGTCTGTTCCATTACCCCTCCCCGGGGGCTCTGCTGAGGTGCCCAGAAGTTCTATTTTCTAATAAAAAATACTAAAATGTTTAAAAACACCCTTAATGGACGGTGACCTCAGACTTGCCAAGGGCATTCATACAAAGAAACCCTTGCACCAGCTCCTCAATGCTCATCTCACCTTCCCGCAACAACGCCTGAACCGCCACCCCCTGGAGCCCGGCGATGAATCCAATGGCAACGGCCCGATTAATTTTTTCCGGGGAAAATCGATTCAATGCCGCTTCAAAGGCATCCACAAATCTATCATAAACCGCCTGAACCTTTTGGATCACCGGTCCTCGGATGCTGCTGAACTCAGCTGCCAGGGAGGTCATACTGATGATGATATCGGGATCGGTATGAAACCGTTCAACAAAAATATCAGCCATTCCTGTGATCATGCTTTTACGATCTGCATGCTCCTGGGCTAAAAATTCAATGTATTCTTCAAAATTATGATCCAGGTTTTCCACCACAGCATCCAAAATATCTTTTTTAGATCCAAAATGGTGAAATACGGCTCCAGTGGTCATGCCGATGTGCTGGGCAATATCTTGTATGGTGGTCTTATGAAACCCCAATGTGGCAAAAAGATGGGTTGCCTCCTCTATGATTTTCCCATGGGTGGCAAGTCGCCGGGCCTCTTTTTTATTTGGTATATGATTCATGATGTTCTACTCCCAAACGCTTTAAAGTTGATTCAAACGGAATCCCCTTTTTACTCCACCCCCGCTGTGAATAATAGTCCTGTTTCATATAATCCATATCTTTTTGGGAAATCCGATGGCCTTTGTGGGGCCCATCGGGCAGGGGTTCTGACACAAATCTTCTGGGCAGCCGATCTTGGGCAGGATCAAGCCCTTCCCTTAAATTAAAAAGCCGGGTCAGGTTCCAGATTCTTTCTCCAGTTTCGTCAAACAGGTTTTTTTTCACCGCTTGCCCGGTTGCCGCAGCCAGGAGTAATCCATAGGTATCTCCTGAGATACCAAAACTGCCAAAATCACATTTTACCAGGGTATCCAGACCTGCTGAATAATTTTGCAGGGAAAATACCAATTCTGCTTTCCCAACGGTGTCCAGGGGATCCATCTGTTTCCCCTTCCACTCAACGCCCCCCACCTCATAAGAGATGGGAAAGGCCCGCTGGTGACATGCCCCCCGATCGGCGGTCATGATGGCAAGCCCCATTCCCGAAGCCCCCCGGGGGCCCCATGCCGGTGCTTCCATGCCCTTGACATGTACGGCCATGTCTTTGGCACCTTTGCCAATGATTGCAGCGGCTTTTTTAACCCCCTGGGCCAGGGTGCGTCCCAGATTACTGTCTTGGTTTGCAATGGTTTTAATGAGATATTCTGCCGCCTGGATATTGCCGAACTTCAGCTCCACGCCTTCCGGAGAGTCAATGAGTCCCTTTTCCCCAAGTTCCATGGCAAAACCGATGACAGCCCCTGTGGACATACTGTCAATGCCCAAAAGATCGCACAATTTAACCAGATGGGCCACGGCCCTGACATCACTGATATCAAGATTAGATCCCATCAATGCCGCAGATTCATACTCCAGCATATCGGTGATGATTCCCTTGTATTTCCCGGTTCTAACCGCCCCCATTTTACTGCATCTTATGGGGCACCCCATGCAGGCAGAACTGCCCAACCATAGCTGCTTGGATTGACCAATATCAGAAAGATTACTGCTTTTTTCAAAGGTTCCCCCCGCATAATTTTTATGGGGAAGTAAGCCGGTTTCATTGGCGTAATCAACGGAACCGGCCGTACCACCAGCTTTCATGGCATCAATGTCAGGGCTGGCATCCAGTTCTGCCCGGGCTTTGTCACAGGCCAAGATAAAGGAGGTTCCGTTGTTAATACCCACAATGCCCGTGCCCCGCACCGCAATGGCCTTAAGGTTTTTAGATCCCATCACGGCCCCGGCACCGCCCCTTCCGGCCTGACGATTATATTCACACCCGATCAGGGCATAATTCACCATATTTTCGCCAGCCTGGCCAATGGATGCCACCCGCACAGAATGATCCCCCAGCTCTTTTTTGATGGCATGGTTTGCCTCCAGGGTGTCCTGACCCCAGAGATGGGCTGCATCCCGTACTTCAAGGGTACCATCATCAATCCAAAGGTAGACCGGTTTGTCTGATTTTCCCTGGACAATAATGCCGTCATATCCGGCATATTTAATTTCAGGGGCGAAATGCCCCCCAAAATAACTGTCCAGAAAGGTGTGGGTCAACGGCGATTTCGTCACAATGCATCCCCGCATGGCAGGAGCCATGGTGCCGGTGAGGGGACCGGTCATGATCATGAGAATATTTTCCGGGGACAATGGATCCGTACCCGGAGCAAGCAGATCATAGAGAAGTCTGGCCCCAAATCCTTTGCCCCCGATATATTGTTCTCTCATCTTGCGGGATAAAGGGATTTCCCGGGATGTTAAGGTATTTAAATCCACAAGGAGAAATTTATTCATGTATGCTTCATTCATCTTTTTCTCCTCCATTTATCCATTCAAGAGCACCGGTGGGACAGGCAGATACACACAGGGGATCGCCCATGCAGGTATCACATTTCACCGCTTTTTTAGTTTCCGGATCCAGTTTCACCATGCCCTCTGGGCAAAATTGCACGCACAATCCACAGCCCACACAGCGACTCTCATCAATGAGAACCACCCCTGCCTCGTTCCTTGAATACGCCTTGGCCGGACAGACATTCATGCAATAGGCATTGGCGCACTGGTTACACACCACGGGCTTGTGGTAAAGATTTTCCCTTGTATTTTGAATCAGCAACCTGGATCGTCGGGTATTATACCCCCCATGCCACCGCATGGAGCAGGCCAACTGGCAGATATTGCAACCCGTGCAGAGATCAAAATTGGTTTTGATAAATGAATTAATGGTTCCGCCTCCTTTGACTGCTATGGTTTAAAGCGGTTCTGTATTTTGAGCGTCGAATATCTCGATATATATCACATATTATGTAATATGCAAGTCATTTCTCACAAGTTTATCTTGCTTTTCAAAAAACACTGTGATAGAGATTTTAACTACAGATCGCATATTACATACTACGTGATAGAAAACTGTATTCAACTTCAACACGAAGGAAGGAACAGTATGCTAAAACTGACGAACGTCACCAAAAAATTTGGTGAACTGACCGCCGTCAATTCGCTGAGCTTTACCGTTTCCAAGGGTCAGGTATTCGGAATTGCAGGGCCCAATGGAGCAGGGAAGTCCACCCTGTACAACCTGATCTCCGGTCTCTATTCCTTTGAGGGAGCCATCGCCTTCAAGGGTAAAGATATTGGAGGTTTGCCCCCCCACAAAATCGCAAAACTGGGTATCTCACGAACTTTCCAGATTCCCCAGACATTCCCCAGTCTGAGTGTGGAAAAAAGCATTGGTGTGGGAAATCATTTTGGTAGCAAGGAGGGGTTTGAACAGGACTATGTGGACAAAATTTTAGAATTCGTAAACCTTAAAGATAAACGAAATGCCATGGTGGGGCAGCTTAATCTTCTGGACAAAAAAATGATTATGATCGGGGCGGCCCTGGCCACCAAGCCTGAGATATTGATGCTGGATGAACCCATGGCCGGTTCCAATGCCAAGGAGATCATTCAACTGATGAACTTGATCCAACGCATCAACAAAGATCTGGGTGTCACCATTATCATTATCGAACATTTCATGAAGGTTCTCACGGAACTGACGGAAAAACTCTTGATCATCGAGACGGGTACGGAAATTTGCTGCGGAGATCCCGTTGTCGTCACCAGTGACCCCCGGGTCATCGAATGTTATCTGGGGGATGGAACATGATAAAAGTCCATGATTTAAACGCATATTATGATGATTTTCATGTGCTTAAGAATGTCTCCCTGAACGTAGGAAAAGGAGAGGTGGTGGTCATGCTGGGCCCCAACGGTCATGGAAAAAGCACCGTTCTAAAATCCATCTGCGGTCTGGTTGAAAAGGTGACGGGAAACATTATCTACGACGGCGAAAATATCACCGGCCTGGGTTCTGAAAAGCTGGTGAACAAAGGCATCACCTATATTGCAGAAAATCGGGAGCTCTTTCCGGAGATGACGGTGCTGGAAAATCTTAAGCTGGGGGCCTATTCCCAGTCTGCCAGGCCCCACGAACGAGAAAATCTGGAAAAGGTATTTACATTGTTCCCTCGCCTGGCGGATCGTCAGAAACAACTGGCATCCACCATGAGCGGTGGAGAGGCAAGAATGCTGGCCATTGCCAGAGGGCTCATGTCCAATGCCGATTTTCTGGCCATTGATGAGCCCTCCCTTGGGCTGCAACCCAATCTCCGGGACGAGGTGGCACGAATCATTAAAGAGATTAACACCCAGGGAATCACCGTCCTGGTGGTGGAGCAGAATATCCCCCAGATCACGGAACTTGCAGATAAAATTTATGTACTGGAAGAGGGGATGATCTCCTTTCAAGGAAGTAAGGAAGAGGCCCTTGGCAATGATCATTTAAAAGAAATTTTTCTTGGCATGTAACAGGAGAGACAAAGATGTTCATTGAAATCATAGATGTCATCATCAGCGGCCTGATCAACGGATCAGTCTATGCCCTTATGGCCGTGGGGCTCACCCTGATCTACGGGGTATCCAAGGCCTTTAATTTCGCCTATGGCTCTTTTTACAGCCTGGGGGGGTATATCGCCTTTTTGTTGTTCAGCATCCCCTTTTTTAATAATTATTTCGTTGTCCTCTGCCTGGCAGCCCCCGTTCTCCTGATATTTGGTTTTTTCATTGAAAAACTCTTGGTGGCCCCTTTACGAAAACGGGATGACTGGGAGGTCAAGGTGATGATGATCACATTGGGATTGGCCCTGTTTCTGGACAACTCCTACCAGGTGGTCTTTGGTGCCCGGATGAAATCATTGCCCTCCATGCTGGAAGGAAACTTTGAAATGGGGGAGTTTATTCTATCCTACCAGGATGTGATGATCTTTATATTCTCCATTGGGGGAATCCTGCTCTTTAGATGGTTTCTAAACAATACCCGCACCGGTATGTCAGTCAGGGCCGTGGCCCAGAACCCTGCCGGTGCCCAGATTGTGGGGATTCCCAAGGACTTTGTATTTGCCGCCACCTTTGCCATCTCCACCGTGATGGTGGGTATGGGCGGTATTCTCCTGGCCCAGAAATATTTTATTACCCCGGCAGGCGGGTGGGATATTCTGGTCAAGGCATGGGTCATCACGGCCTTTGGGGGCATGGGCAGCATCAAAGGGGGTCTTTACGCCGCCTTTATCGTTGGCATGTTGGAAGCCTTTGTGGGATGGTATTTTGGAATGACATGGACGCTCATCGCATTATTTGCCGTATTGTTGACAACCCTGGCAGTAAGACCCCAGGGACTTATGGGGAAATGGGGATAAGATCACAATGGAAAATAAACGAATAACCATATTTTTAGCCGTTATCTGGGGGGTTGTGGCCATCCTCCCGGTGTTTTTTGGATCCACCAATTTTATCATGCATATCTTGATCATGTGCCTGATCTGGTCGGTGGTGGCCTCGTGCTGGGATCTGATCATGGGATTTGCCGGTATCTTTTCCTTTGGGCAGGTGGCTTTTTTTGTCATCGGTGCCTATTCTTCAGCCATTATCTCGGCTCGGTTCGGCGTGCCACCGATCTTTTCTGTTTTCATTGCAGGCATCATTACCGCAGGTATCGGGATTCTGGTGGGACTTCCCTGCCTAAAGCTCAAGGGCGCTTACATTGCCCTTGTCACCTTTGCGGTACACATGATATTGGAGCCGGTTCTGAAAGGAGATATCGGACGGGCCCTGGGGACAGGGGGTTCCCGGGGAATTTTAACCATTGTCCCCATGAATATATTTGGGTATACGTTCACAAGTTCCGATCCCATTCCCTACTTTTATCTGTTGTTCCTGGTGGCTGTTATCTGCTCCGTTATTATACTGATGGTCATCAAATCCCATTGGGGAACCGCCTTTCTGGCATTAAAAGATGCCGAAGATTTTGCCTCCTGTCTGGGGGTCAGCGCCTTTAAATATAAGCTCATGGTATTTGCTTTGACCTCATTTTTGACGGGTATGATTGGCGGATTTTACGCCCATTATGTGGGGATGCTCTCCACAAGAATGTTGGGCATTGACCTCTTTGTCACCCTCATGGTCATCCTGGTCATCGGCGGCGTGGGGAAATTTCCCGGTGCAATAATTGGTGCTTTTATCACCATTGCCCTCAACGAAATGCTCTCACCATTGGGCTCCTACCGCCCCATTATACTGGGTGCCATGGTGGTGATCCTGGTTCTTGTTTTACCCGACGGCGTTACCGGATTGTTTGAAAAAATATTCTCTACAAAAAAGCGGGGATTAACCCATTAATAACACAAGCCAAACCCTGTCTCAGCAACCATTGACAAGGCGATTCAAACTTAAAACCAAGGTATCTGTTCAGCAGCACTCCCTCTTCACCCATTCAGGTCTTCTCGAATAGCAATAGCATGCTTCAAAGTCCTGACTGGGCGATGGGGGCACGGCTAAACAGATACTGAGCAGTGGTTTTCCCAATTCTGGGATGCTATCTGAATAATTACAAACCAAGCTCCATTGCACCATCAACGCTCATTTAAGAAGGAGGTAAGATGAAAAAAACGTTAGCAGTCATGTTGATTCTCATGTGCGCATTTCTTGTAAACGGGAATGCCTTTGCCAGCGACACCATTAAAGTTGGGGTTCCCCTTTCCATGACAGGCCCCTACACCGACACCGGGGACAACTATTGGAAAGGCATTAAAATGGCCATTGATGAAATTAATGAAGCCGGTGGCCTTTTGGGTAAACAATTAGAACCTGTGCGGTTTGACGCCCAGGAATTTGCCCCGGAAAGGGTCATGCAGGGAGCGGACTATTTATGTGGTAAGCTCAAAGTGGACTCTGTCCACGCGGGATGGGCCGGATGGGGACAGGATGTCCGCGCCTATGGAAAATACACAGCACCGTTCTTTGCAGATGATGGTTCCCAGACAGCTGTGGATGTCTACAAGCAGGATAAAAAACAATACAATAATATCTTTCAGCTCACAGACACCGGTATCAATCAGGGTCAGAGTATGTTCAATGTATTGATGGCACTTCCCTATGAATATCCCAACAAAAAAGCGGTAATTATTACGGCGGACGATGCCTGGGGAACAGAGGTTGGAGATACACTCAAAAAGAATTTTAAAGAAAAGGGCTGGGATGTTGCCATGCACGAATTAGTTCCCTATGGCACCAACCAATGGGGTCCTTTACTCACAAAAATTCGTAAAATAAAACCTGCCATCATCCATGTAGAAATTGTATCTGCCCAGGAAGTCATCACCTTTTTCCGGCAGTTCATGAAAAAACCCACCAACTCTATTTTAAGCTACGGATACTCCCTGGTTCCAAGGGAAGTGGTGGACACCATGGGTAAAGAGGCCGATGGCCTCATCGGCGAAGTTCCCACTGCCATGCCCACCCCCGAAGCCCCCACCCCGGAAGCCCAGGCGTGGCTGGATAAATTTAAAACCATCTGGTCCCATCTTCCCCAGGCGGGTTCATGGGCTGCCTACAGCGGCGTTAAAGCATGGGCCACGGCGGTTGTGGCGGTTGGAGATGAAAAAAAGCATGAAGAGGTCAGTAATTACATTGCAGCCAACGGTTATAAAGGTGAAACCGGATGGTGGAAATGGGATGAAGATCATGTCATGAGAGCTGGCGGGGATGTCCCCATTGCCCATTATCAGGTCCAAAACGGCGAAATGGTTGCCATCTTCACCGATCCTCCGGCAAAACCCTACAAAGATTATAAATTCCAGGTACCCAGATGGATCAAAAAATAGTTGTCTACTGCTGTAGTGATAGCGTTGCAGGGTTAATTAACAACTAAAAAATTCATCCCAATAAGAATGGCCTTCCTTAATCTTCCTTGACGTTGATAGAGGAGGGCCATTTTGATTTCACAGAGGCGATTACAATTTAAGAATCGAACGTAAAAAAGGTGGCACACATGGCAAAGAAGGCAAATTCATTTGAAATAAAATGTCAACTGGGGGGATGGTTCCTCTTCATTGTGTCTGCTCTATTCTATGGGATAGCCAGTATCCGGGCCGGTGATTTTCTTGGTTTTCTGGGTAGCCTCTTTTTTTTGGTAGCCTGCTTTGTCTTTCTTATTCCCTTTGCCTTTCAAGGTCGTTCTGATTAAGCTCCTCACGCAAATATTCATTATTTTTAAATGGGTGTGACTTGTATAACTGCCACGGGTAAACCGTATTTTGACCCCGGCCTACCCACAACGAAGCATGAAAGAATATTAGACACGCCTACTCTTTCATATAAAACCCCACATGGCAGTCACCACTGCCATAACGAATATTGAAAATGGCATTATGCCGCCCCCCCCGACGGGCAATGGGCCCGGCCGGAACCGTAGACGGCACAATTGGCCGGTTCCTATTACCCATCGGGGGGGGGCTCTGCTGAGGTTGCCCGGAAGTTTTACTTTCTAATAAAAAGTACCCGAACAGATATTCCTCAAAATAAAATCCATCAACATCAATGGAATATGCCTGTGGAATACCGAAAAACATATGTGTGGGTACTTAGATTAGAGAGACCCCACATGGAATCACCAATCGGACAATTTCATATTGAACAACCGTCAAAAAATGATAATCTTTTTGTTTTTGTAAAATTTTTTTAATTAATCAAAATTTGGCATCCTTCATATGACATCAAAAGTAATTTACAGTCTTTTGGGAAAGGTCCCTGCAAATGGGGACTGATCTAAAAAAGTATAAAGGACTTTTATAAGTTCTCTGCCTGTTTTGTACAGATATTGGTTAACCAACTGAAATTATTAACCCTCGATCTTAAATCTTAATTTTGTAGGCATGAATGATTTCAATGCGTTATGAGAATTTAGGCCGTTTGAGTTATAGACGTAAATTATCATTTAACGGGCAAGGTTAAATCAAATGACACCATTGTGTTTCCGTGCATTGGATATTATGGTATATTATTTGCTTTATGTTTATTAATTAGTTAAAGGCGAATTTATATACCAATTTATCTTGGACTTCATATGGCAGCATTTTTTTAAAGGCATCTTCAATTTTACCGAAACATTTGAACAGCACGATTTTAATCGAAGACTTATTTTAAAAAAACCGATGCCATATAAGGAAACTCGTGAGTTGTAAGTTCTCTGAGTTTGCTAAGCCATTATTCTATAACTTACTGAAATCATTAGAACTGGAATTTTTATTTTGATTTTTTCACTACTAATAAATTCAGTAGGTTATGAGAACTTACAACTGACGAGTAAGGAAAGATTCGGATGGTAATGTAAATGGCCAAAACTAACCATTACAACGGTTTGGATGGAGTTTAATATAAAAAGATTTTAAATGCTTTTCATCAAGGAGAGAGAGAATGAGTAATATTTATGTGGGCAAAGAATTTGGCAACATCACCGCAGATGCCGTGGTCATCGGAGGCGGTATTGTGGGTACAGCAACGGCATTCTGGCTTTCTAAGGCTGGGAAAAAAGTGGTTCTTTTAGAAATGCGTGATGGGCTCTCCTCCTTGACAACGGCTGCCAGTGCAGAATGTTTCCGCACCCAGTTTACGGAAAAATCCATGGCAGATCTGGCCATGGAAAGTTTGAAAATGTTTGAAAATTTCAATGAAATCGTAGGGCTGCCGGATGTTGAAATTGGACTGACCCAGCGGGGATATCTCTTTGTCACCGACGATGACGAAATGGTTCCAGAACTGGAAAAAGCCGTGGCCCGATACCATGAACTGGGGGTAACCTCTGCTGAATTTTTAAAGGGTGAGGCCCTGCATGAAAGGTTCTCTTTTCTTGCCCCCGAAGCAAAAGCTGCCACATTTAATGAAAAAGAAGGCTGGTTCTCCACCCACGAAGGCACCTATGCCTTTGCCAAGGGCAGTGATGATGCCGATTTTTACATGAAAACCAAGGTAACCGGTATTAATACCGATGATGACGGCATCTGCGGGGTTGAAACCAGCCACGGAAACATTGAAACCCGCATGGTGGTGAACTGTGCTGGCCCCTTTGCTGCTGAAATCGGGAAAATGGCAGGCGTGGAACTTCCCTTTAGAACCGTGCGCCGTCAAAAGGCTTACATTAAAACCCCCGCTGACATGGTGCCAGAAAAAGCCCCCTTTATGGTGGATCTCATCAACCACAGCTACTGGCGTCCAGAAGCAGGTGGAGTATTGTGCGCCTGGGTGGACCCCGATGAACCGGAAACGCCCCCCAGTGAAAACCTTCCCACGGACTGGGATTTTGCCGCAGAATCCATCCACCGCGTCTCCCGGCTCAATCCCTTTTTTGAAGCCATTGCCGAAAACCTTGTGGCGTCCGACATTGATGTCTCTGCCGGTCAGTATGTCTACACCCCCGACGACAAGCCCATCATCGGCCCCTGTGATGATGTCAAAGGGCTTTATCTCAACTGCGGATACTGGTGCGGTGTAATGATGGCCCCGGCCGCTGGCAAACGCATTGCCGATCTGGCCACGGGCAAAATGGCGAGTAAGGATAATCCCCTGAGATATTCCCGATTTGAAGAGGGTGTTGTGGAAAAAGGCGCTACTTTCCTTAAATAAATCAAACTTTTACATATTTAGGACTCGGGATAAAACAATCGTCCCAATCTCCCCCGTGCCATTTGTAGAGATGGGCAGGAAGGTGGGGGAATGGGACGGTTATTTTTTATTGAGTCCCTTAGTAAATGTGGCTACCCACTTAAAGTGGGGTATTTTCAAGACTTTTTATGTGGGTAATTAGCCTTTAACCCCTAAAATCAAGGATGCTAAGACGCTTGATTTTAAAGGCTGTCCCGCCTTAAGTGGGTAGCCGTAAATGTGTTATTGTGCTTTTGTCCACAAAAAAAAATCTCATAAACAGGAACAAAAGCACAACTCCACCGACAACTCCCGGTGACCATTTAACTATCTGATATTATTTAATATTGATCAATGTGGTTGTAAATATTCGGTCATAACCCCACCTTCACCTAAGTTTGGCCTACTCACATAGCAATTATAGTGCCGGTCACATGGCCTGATACTATTTTTGAATCATAACCCATTATTTTATATGATTTTAAGGTTGATTTTATTATCTAAAACAGCAATCGTTTCAACACCCTTTATTAAGAAAAAAACGCACCAGCATGGCATTACATATTCTAAACCACTGATATTAAAATAAATTTATTTTTCGAAAACTCAAGGAGGTAGTACAATGGATTACCAAGAGATTTTATTTTCCCAGGAAGGCGCAGTGGGCTATCTGACATTGAACAATCCTTCCAAGATTAATGCCCTTTCAAAACAGATGATCAAAGAAATTACCCAGGTGTTGACCGAAATATCCATGGACGAATCCATCAAGGTGTTGGTGATCAAGGCCACTGGTAGTAATTTTTGTGCTGGCCACTACCTGGCACAGATGGTGGACTCCAGTGTAAAAGAGTATAAGAACATTTTTGATTTGTGTACCCGCATGATGATGATGCTCCATGAGTTACCCCAGCCGGTGATTGCCCAGGTTCAGGGTATTGCCACGGCGGCCGGGTGCCAGCTTGCGGCCTGGTGTGATCTGGTGGTGGCAGCGGATAATGCCCGTTTTTCAACCCCTGGGGTGAAGATTGGTCTTTTTTGCACCACCCCCATGGTGGCCATCACCCGTGCCATTGGTAGAAAAGCAGCCATGGAGATGTTGTTGACTGGAAGGGAATTTTCCGCAGAAGAGGCAAAGGCGTTGGGGCTTGTGAACCGGGCGGTTCCCCTTGAAACCCTTGACGCTGAGACCACAGCCCTTGCCAATGACATTGCCCAGGCCAGTGGCTTTGCACTGTCTGTGGGCAAGCAGGGATTTTATGCCCAGGCGGACATGACCGATGCCCAGGCCTTTCATTATGCCAAGAACACCATTGTAATGAATAATTGCTCCGAAGATGCCCAGAACGGCATTAGCGCCTTTTTGAATAAATCAACAACAGAGTGGAAAAATAGATAGTGGGATCTTATGTTTAATAAAAATATTTATCTGGAACGAAGACAATATCTGAAAAATCGTATACAAAATGGTCTTGTGCTGTTTTTGGGCCATGCAGAAAGTCCTGTAAATTTTGCGGACAATTGTTATCGCTTTCGCCAGGACAGCTCCTTTCTTTATTATACAGGCATTTCTCACCCTGGTCTTGCACTGATTCTTGATTGTGATACCGATCAGGAGTGTTTATTTGGGCATGACTACACCATGGATCAGATTGTCTGGATGGGCCCCCAGCCCTCCATTTCCCTGCGGGCCAGTCAAAGTGGCATTAAGGGCACCATGGATATGTCTCACCTTAAAAGTGTACTGGATACGGCTGTTAAACAAGGCCGGCCGGTGCATTTTTTACCCCCGTACCGGGATCACCATAAAATTCGTCTGATGGAACTGATGGGTACGCCTTTATGTGCCATGGAAGGGATGGCCTCATTGGAGCTCATCCAGGCCGTGGTGGCCCAGCGCCTTTACAAATCCGATGGGGAAGTAGCCCAGATCGAAAGTGCCGTGAACACCACCGTGGGCATGCATGCCACCGCCATCACAATGGCCCTGCCAGGCATGACCGAGGCCCGGGTGGCAGCTGAGGTGGAACGGGTGGCCAAGGCATTTGACCATGAACTTTCCTTTCCCATAATTGCCACCGTCAACGGTCAGACTCTCCATAACCATGATCACAGCAACATTCTTAAAGAAGGCCAGCTCTTTTTACTGGATGCCGGTGCTGAAACCCTCATGGGGTATGCCGGAGATCTCACAACCACCTTTCCGGTATCCCCTGTCTTTACCAACCAACAGCGTGATATCTACGAAATTGTATTGGCTGCACATGACAAGGCTGTTTCTCTACTTGCCCCGGGAACCCCCTTTAAAGAAATTCATTTTGCCGCTGGCCTTGAACTTGCGAAGGGGTTAAAAGACCTGGGACTGATGAAAGGGGATATGTCCAGCGCCGTTGAAGCCGGAGCCCATGCCATGTTTTTCCCCACAGGACTTGGACATCTCATGGGGCTTGATGTCCATGACATGGAAAATTTAGGTGAAGTGTGGGTGGGATATGACGGGGAACCCAAGAGTGATCAGTTCGGATTAAAAGCCCTGCGCCTTGCAAGACCTTTGGAAGACGGATTTGTTTTAACCATTGAACCGGGCATCTATTTTATCCCCCAGTTAATGGATATGTGGCAATCAGAAAGACGATGCTCCGAGTTTATCAATTACGATGCCCTGGAAGCGTACAGGGATTTTGGCGGCATCAGAAATGAGGAGAATTATCTGATCACAAAAACAGGGTATCGTCGGTTGGGCAAAGCCAAACCCCGGACTGTGCGTGAGGTGGAGTCCCTCCGTGCTGTTGCTTTTGGATAGCTGCCACGGGCAGACCGTATTCTGGCCTCGGCCTGTCCACAACGAAGCATGAAAGAATATTAGACATATCTACTCTTTTATATAAAAAAACTATCATAAAGCCGCCTGGCTGGTGATGGATCAGTTTGACGGGTAGATATCCGGGGATAGAAGTCGCTGTAGCGCTAAGCTTCTTGAGAATTTAGAGCAGTACCCCAAGCCCTTTATGTTCAAGCAGATAGAGAAGTTTCTGTGAAGGGCCGCCTGGGTGCTTACTTCCAGTTTCCCATTGGCGTACAGCAGAGGTGCTGGTATTGAGCAGTGAGGCCAATACTGCCTGGCTTATTTTATTCGTTGGAGTGATGGCGTTACAGTATTTGAATCTTATCAAACAGCTTCACAAGAAGCCGCTATCCCTTTAGGGTAGCGGTAGTTCACATTTGTCACGCAAGGAGCGAATCTTTGCACTGTCATAATCCGATATAGGCTCAAGACATAGTGCATCATATTTGCGCATTTTCCTCTGGTCAATAAATCCCAGTCGATTAAGACCCGTAGCTGTTTCATGGACAGCTTCCAGAATATTACTTTTCATTTTCATGGCAAATCTCCTGAAGTTCACCGTTTTGGCAAGCTGATTCCAGTGCAGTGATGGACATGGATAGCAAATCATATGCCAGAAGTTGCAGAGCTTCTGGCTATTAATTATTATAAATATCAAACTCCGGATAATGTTTTTTGGCACAGTCCCGGCAGACACTGTGGCTGAATTCCGCCTCAGAATGATCCTTTATATAACTTTCAAGCTGGTTCCAGTATCCTTTATCATCCCGGATTTTCTTACAGAATGAACAAATTGGCAATAATCCGCTTAAGGTTTTCACTTCTGCTTCACGCTCCTGCAGTTCTCGTGTCCGCATTTCAAGCAGATCCTCAATCCGCAGAAGGGCTCTTTCTCTTCGGGTTCGGGAACACAATTCAAGAAGGTAATTCGGATCAAACGGTTTGCGCACATAAGCAGACGCTCCTGACTGCATCCAGGAAAATGCCAGCTCAGGGCCAGGGTCTGTGGTCATCATAATACAGGCAAGGTCGGGTTGGCGCTTTTTAAATCGAGTCAGCAGTGTGTCACCTTTCCCGTCAGGCAGATGATAATCTATGACTGCCACATCAAAAACCTCTTTATCAATTATGCTTAATGCCGAAGCCAGGCTGGAGGCTACATCTGCCTGATATCCATGCCGGTTAAATGTTTTCTTAAGCATGCCCGCCAGGGTTCTGCTGTCCTCTACAATCAAAGCCCGCAATTGGTTTTGTGGTAATTCATCTTTTAAAAGGGATCTTACCGTTTCAGTGAATCGTTTACCATCCACCGGTGACGGCAGTAAAGCGTTTGCACCCAGATCGGCTGTAATACGAGTGGCCTCCTCTCCTGCAAAGGTTGCCGAAACCACCAGAATGGGAACATGGTTGAATTCAGGAAATTCTGCAGAACGCAGCAGTCTGCAAAACCGCCAGCCGTCCATTTCAGGCATGTACAGATCAGTGACAATTAAGTCAGGCGGATGTTTAGTATTCATTGCCAAAAGCGCGTCTTTGGCTGATGTAAACGCTTGGGTTTTGAGGGCTGTTTTTTTCAGGATTACGGTTAAAATATTAAGTTGTGTGACATCGTCATTAACCACGATGACGGTGGGTGTAGTTATGTTTATCGGGTTTTGTGACATTTGAAAACCTCCAGGATCATTGATTCTTTTCCGTTTCGGGAATTAAAATTTTTATATAATTGCCACGGGCAGACCGTATTCTGGCCTCGGCCTGTCCACAACGAACTGTGAAAGAATGTTAGATATGTCTATTCTTTCATATAAACCGCCACGGGCGAATCGGGATTTGGGATTCGGGTTCGCCCACAACCAATCATGAAAGTAATGTCAGACCTACACTTTCTTATAACCAAAAGTTCATCAGCATGCGAAGCGTGTCTGTTGCAACTTTTGGTTGGAAGGCGAGCGCAGCGAGTCCTTCCAACATATAGTTATAGCGCATTTCACGTTCTCCTGATTTTCCTGCAAGTTGCTTTTAAATCCTGGGATGACGTCACACTTAGGATTCGTGAAAAAATAAACCATGCAAAAACCTCTGGCGGAGACACCCCAGTGGGGCAACAAATATTATATATAGATGGTTAATTTTCAAACAGACCCTTAGAACCGTAGATGAAATAAGTTGGACAGAAATAGTGCAGAATTTGGCATCCTTCATATGACCTCAAAAGTAATTTACACTCGATGTTCAAGTTTTTGTGCAACCATTGTAAACAGTATACTTGTGGGTGATGTTGTTTTGTGACTTAAAATTATCAATAAAACATAAGCCTTTGATATTAATGCGTATTAAAAATTATGTCAACAAAATATTTATGACACCGATAAAATTATTCGGTCTGTTCAAGGGCTGTCAATGCAGATGCACATCCTCAGCATTAATGGATCCATTGAGGCTGCCCGGGCTGGTGAGCATGGCAGGGCCTTTGCTACGGTGGCCAATGAGATGACCCACCAGGTTGAAATAACTAAGGAATTTGCTGCAACCATTCAGCATACCGTATCTGAAATCAAAGTAGCTGTAAACGAGGTTCACCTGGCCATTGACGATTATAGGTCCAAATCTGAAGACCAGGTGTCCATTATCAAAGACGTTCATCAAATGGTGGATAGTCTTAAACATCTCATGAGTAATCTTCAAGCGACTTTGAAAGAATAAGTACCCGAGTATATATTCCTCAAAATAAAATCCGTAAATATCAACGGTATATCTCTGTGGAATAGCGAAAAACATATGCATGGGTACTTAGAACGTGGTTTTGACCACGTTTATCCATTGTGAATCCTGAATCCGAATGCGCAATACCACAAATCAAGATTTGCCTGACACGGAAAAACTCGAAGAGTTCCAATTGTCCTGTGGCTCCGGCTAATCAGCCGGACTTACAAGGTGCTTTGCAAGTCCCTGAGTCTTTAACTCAGGGCTTGCTGATTCTTCCAGTACTTTTTTCACGATATTTGCCAGATCCTTCTTTGAAAAGGGCTTTTGTATAAAATGCATTCCTTTGTCAAGTACACCATGTTGGGCGATAACATTGGCGGTGTATCCAGACATGAAAAGACATTTTAGATTTGGATAAAGAGACAGAAGATTTTTGGCAAGATCCCGTCCGTTCATTTCTGGCATTACCACATCGGTAATGAGAAGATCAATTTTGCATAGGTGATCCCGGGCCTGGCGGATGGCTTCGCCCGGTGAGGAAGCGGGCAGAACGGTATACCCCAGTCGCTGGAGCATCATCGTTGTCAATTCTAAAATCGCAGGTTCATCTTCCACCAGCAGAATGGTTTCATTCCCATGGACAGAAGGTTCTGCTGCCTTTTCTTTAGGTACGGCTTCGGTCTTATCCATGTGCCTGGGCAAATATATCTTAAATGTTGTCCCCTGATCGGGTTCACTGTAAACGTTTATAAAACCTTTATTTTGTTTGACAATTCCATAGACTGTTGCAAGTCCAAGGCCTGTACCTTTCCCAAATTCTTTGGTGGTAAAAAAAGGGTCAAAAATATTGTTTTGGGTTTCTGTATCCATACCGCACCCGTTGTCACTCACAGCGAGCAATACATATTTGCCGGGTTGAAAGCCCTGATGCTCGGCACAATACATTTCATCAAAGCCAACGGTTCCTGTTTCGATGGTGAGCTTTCCTGTGTCAACAATTGCATCCCGGGCATTAACGCAAAGATTTGCCAATATCTGATCAACCTGGGAGGGATCAATATTGATCATCCATAATTTTTTGCCAGGGAGCCAGGCCAAATCAATATCTTCACCGATAAGACGACGAAGCATCATGAGCATGCTCTCAACGGTTTTATTCATATCGAGGACTTTTGGAGAGATGGTCTGCTTACGGGCAAATGCCAACAACTGCCGGGTAAGATCTGCAGACCGCTGAGCAGCTGTTTTAATTTCCTGAAGGCTGTTAAAAAACGGCTGGGACGAGTCCATTTGATCCATAATTATCTCTGTGTGACCAAGGATAACCCCCAGCATGTTGTTGAAGTCATGGGCCACGCCCCCGGCAAGCCTTCCCACGGATTCCATTTTCTGGGCCTGGTTTAGTTTGGCCTCACTCTCGCCGAGTTTGCGCAGCACTGATTTCTGCTGGGAAAGGGTACGGGAAAGATTGATATTGCTGAAACTCAACGATGAAATCATTTCGGCCAGTTTGCTAAAAAACGTCATGGCCGCATCCACTGTTTCCTTACTCAGACGCGGTACCCGGTCAAGGGCAGCAAGGTATTTTTTTTCATCAAATCCATATTTTTGGGCCTGGCTGCGGAACAGATCGTAATCGGGCTCGTCATCTTTATAAAAAAATTGCCCAATGAAAATATTGCCCAGATGCTGGCCCCCCACTTCAATGGGCGTTACCATGTCCCACATGTTGTTTTTACATCGGTAGGCCTTGAAGGTTCCTGCCGGTACCCCACTTGAAAGCAGGGTGTCACTTTCAAAACAATTTTTAGACGTGTCAGGGTGACACCGGTGAAATTTTGTGCAGATATCCTGCCAGCCAACAGCGACCAGGATATTTCCGGAATGATCCAGCACACCACTGAGGATGTGGGTGAGCTTGTAAAACTCCTCCATAAGGGATTGCAAGGTTTCTTTATCGATAATATCACCAAGGCTCAGCGAACCGATATCCCCCTTGGGTTTCAGGATCTCTTGAATGGCGGATTTTTTGCTCTCTTTAAGGGCTGCCTTCTCTTTTTCAAGATTCCTGAAAAGTGTTGTGTAAGGCCGGAGCAGAGAGGAACGAACCAAAGCCATATAGACGAGAAAGAATGAGATGATTTTTAAAAAATGTCCGATAACGTTTGACAGCCCATAAACGCTGACATAAAAAGTGAAGGCAAGTTCCGAAACAATAGTTACTACCATAGCCCCGATCATGAGTAAAAAAACCGTTTTCTCGAGGTGATTTCGCATTTTAAACAAGAATGCAATGGCTCCGGCAAGTATCAGGCTGATGAGATATTCGGCGCTTTTTTTGAACACTGTCAATCCCTGGCCCTCAATATAGCAGTCAGGGAAAAGATGCCATAAAAATATTAAGGCCATCACCACGGCTGTAATACCTGTATAGACTGTTAAAACAGTCCATAAACGAATCCGTCTCATAATAAGCAAAGGGAACAATAGCAGGCTGGTTGCCTCCATACTCCGCGCAGCTATCCAGAGCTGGGTGGCATAATTGGCTTCCAAAGGGCTGGGGAAAACACCCATCCCCTTGTAGGATAAGGTGTGGGTGAGATCAATCACACCGACAAATAGGTAGGCAATGCCCAGAAAAAGCAGGGCATCGTTTTGAACAATTTTTTTTGTGTTCCAGACCAGAAAGAAGACACTCCATGCCGCAGCTATGGAGAACAGCTCCGCAATGGTATGAAACAACAGAAAATTGTACCGGCTCATCATGAACAATCCCAATAGAATCAACCCACCTGCAACAGTGTACCGGGCCATAAGTATTCTTTGCCTTGTATCCATACATGGAGCGATCATGGGATGGGTCTCCTTATTATCCGATGACTTGACCTCATTAAGCACGATAGCGGTGGGTTTGGTTATATCTGTCTGTTTTTGTGACATTCAAAAATCTCCACGGTCATTTATGCTGATTGACCAGTTGATTATATTGTGTTCAAATTCCGTTACTTTATTGACAAAATTCCTTGTATTTTAGATACAGATTTCATCTGTCTCTATAGTAGACACCCATGGTTTTATAAATCAAGCATTTTTTGGTGAGGAAGTGGGTGTCCCTCATATGACCTTAAAAGTCTACACTCAAATCCTTTCAACAACAGAGTGAAAATTCAGGGGGATGCAATTCACCTTGCCTTATCGCAATGAGATTGTTAAACATAGAGATTAACACTCAAAAAAGGATGGCAGGCATGGCAGGAGTACAGACAGAATGGACAAAATCAAGCTGGAAAAATTATACAGCCCTTCAACAACCCAACTGGCCGGATCAGAAACAACTGGATCGGGTTCTTGGGGATCTTTCACAATTGCCCCCACTGGTTTTTGCCGGTGAAATACGGGCATTGAAAGCGGAATTGGCCAAGGCCGTAACAGGGGATGCCTTTCTTCTCCAGGGGGGTGATTGTTCCGAAGATTTTTCTAAAGTCAATGCCACCAACATCAGAGAAACCTTGAAGGTGTTGCTACAGATGGCCGTTGTACTCACCTATGCCGGAGAAAAACCGGTTATCAAGGTGGGCCGCATTGCAGGCCAGTTTGCCAAACCCCGTTCGTCGGATACGGAAATGGTGGACGGGGTTGAAATCGCATCCTACCGGGGAGATATGGTCAACACCCTTGATCCCACAAAAGAGGGTAGAGAGCCCAACCCTAAATACATGCTCAAAGGGTACTACCTGGCAGCAGCCACCTTGAATTTGCTGCGGGCGTTTACCCGGGGCGGTTATGCCGCATTGAAACGGGTTCAGGCATGGAATCATGAGTTTGTGGTTCAGTCCCCCATGGGGCGCTCCTATGACCGTCTGGCCAAACAGATTGACCAGGCCATTAATTTCATGAACACCATTGGGGTTCCCACAGATATCCCCCAGCTTAATCAGACCCAGTTTTTCACCTCCCATGAAGCCCTTCTTCTGGAATATGAAGAGGCCATGACCCGGGTGGACTCCACCTCTGGCGGTTGGTATGATTGCTCGGCCCACATGCTGTGGATCGGAGAAAGAACCCGGCAGGTGGACGGTGCGCATGTGGCATTTTTAAAGGGGGTACTCAACCCCATTGGTATTAAAATTGGCCCCACCAGTGACATTGATGATGTTAAACGGCTCATTGAAGCGCTGAATCCTGAAAATGAGGCCGGGCGTTTGACCCTGATTGCCCGGCTGGGAATGGATAATATTGAGAAAGTGTTGCCCCCCCTGTTGCGGGAGAGCAAAAAGGAAGGATTTAATATTGTCTGGAGCTGTGACCCCATGCATGCCAATACATATACAGCGGAATCAGGCCACAAGACCCGTAATTATAATGATATCTTATCAGAAATTTCCCAATTTTTTGAAATACACTGGGCCGAGGGGACCATCCCCGGGGGAATTCATCTGGAAATGACAGGGGACAATGTGACTGAATGTATTGGTGGTGCCAGAAATATAGCTGATGCAGAACTTCATCGCCGTTATAATACCTCCTGTGATCCTCGGTTGAATGCCGAACAAAGCCTGGAGGTTGCCTTTCAGATTGCTGATATGATTAAAAAAGGGTGAAGAGTGAAGGGTGAAGGGTGAAGAGTTAAGGGGGAAGAGTGACGGGTGAAGGGGGAAAGGGGAAAGAATTCTATGGGATTGAAAAATATTGCCGTGGTTCTTCAGCAGCCGGGATATTCCGAAAACATTGGCGCTGCGGCCCGTGCCATGTGCAACATGGGAATGGATGAACTCCATGTCGTGGCAGCCAGGAATTTTAATAGCGAGACGGCTGAGAAACTTGCCACACACTCTGCCAGGCACATTGTCCAGGGACTCCAGCATCATACCACCCTTGCACAGGCCTTGGCCCCCTTTCATTATGTGGTGGGAACCACCGCCAGACTGGGTGGGGAACGCCGGGTGATGTCCCCCAGGCAGGCAGCAGAACAGGTGATTCCCATTGCCCGGAACAACCGCGTGGCCCTTTTGTTTGGCAGGGAAGACTCTGGCCTTTCCAACGATGCCCTTAAATTGTGTCACACACTTATTCATATTCCAACGTCAGGGTTTTCTTCCCTGAATCTTTCCCAAGCGGTCATGGTGATGTGTCATGAATTGTTTTCGGCGGCTTTGGCAGACCAGGTTTCTTCAATTGCTCCATCTCCTCGTTTGGCGGGTCGGTATGAGTTGGATGGCATGTATGATGAGTTGGAACTGTTTCTCAATGATATTTCCCTTGTGAATCCGGAAAAATCTGATTATTGGCTCAATCACCTGCGGCGGTTTTTCAATCGGTTTCAACTACGGGCCGGAGAGGTTCGTATGATCCGGGCCATGATGCAGAAAATTTCTTTAACCAAGGACCGATGAACCTGTGAAAAATCGCTCCATGAGATTTTGATCACATCATATATGGGGTTAAGTTTGCCCCTTCCCCAATGAATTGTGGTTTTAAATTGGACTTGGAATTTTTTACGAGACCATCAAGGAATGATGGTCTCGTAAAAAGGCAGAGGTTTCATTTTGATGGGACGGCGAATGGTTCGCCGGGGCATCCATGACAAGGAGTCTTAGTTTACGATCAAAGATATAGACCTGAAGCACCTGGTCAAATGTGGTTTGGGGAAGGATTGCGAACTAGTACTCCGTCCCAGAAGTTCTGCCATGTTTTCTGACTGTTTAAGTTACGCACAAACTGCAAATCATAATGAGCCTTATTAAAAATAATATACTACTGAAATTACTTTAAAATTTCAATTTTAATAGGTTCTTTTAACAACACCTTCGCCAAATTTAAAATTGGTTTGAATTTTTATAATCCGTCTATCACATGTTGTGTAAATAAAGTTTTTATGTGCTATATATTGATTGGAATTTAGGCCAAAATAAAATTGGCGAAGGTATTGTTTAAGATGCTTTATTACCGTAGTTTTAATTGCTAATATACTGAGCAGAACTATTGGGACGGAGTACTATTACACCACAATATATTGTGGTGTATTAAATTTAACAAAACGGGCAATATGAATACAAGTCAACAGCATCAAGGTACAAAAATGATTGTTTTTATTTATAAAAATGGCGTAAAACCCCTATCCCTTTAGGGTAGGGGATGTAAGCCATCGGTTTAACCTTGACTTTGGATGTATTTTTCAATTGTTTCCTTACTTACGTTGCCGATACTACAAGCAAAATACCCATCACTCCAAAAAGTTTTCTCTTTCCAAAAATGCTTTTGTAAATACAAATGATTGTCTTCTTGTCGCCAGATTCTATAAGTGTAAATTTGTTTTAAAAATCGAACAATATCCAATATAGATTGTGTTGGATTATAACTTATCAATAAATGTATATGATTTTGATCAACTTATGTTTTAATTAATTCAAAATCGTTTTCTTTAGCTATATCAAACATAAGTAGTTTAATTTGTTCTCCGAGTTTCGTTAATAACTTTTTGCGATATTTGCACACAAAAATTAAATGTACCATAATCAAAAACTTGCTATGGTTTTTTGAGATATAATCCATGATTTTCTTGCACTTATCCGTCTCATTTTGTCAAATTTAGGAATAGGCTTTAACTTGACCTTATTACCTTCAATATCCATTAATATCCCATAGCCGGT
>Ga0208900_1000046_pt1 | contig 71746 bp, 34 predicted proteins | sample AntAceMetag02UKK_FD_184763 | JGI IMG/M metagenome (GOLD analysis project Ga0208900, IMG submission 184763) | Saline lake microbial communities from Ace Lake, Antarctica - Antarctic Ace Lake Metagenome 02UKK (SPAdes) (version 2) | ecosystem: Environmental > Aquatic > Non-marine Saline and... | reverse complement strand
CAGGTAATTATGAGTTGGTTTACAACATTTGCGAAAACCTAAATCCAGGCAACTGCGACCAGGCTACCGTTTTTGTTCCTGTAACAGCACCTGAGATTATTGCTAACGATGACACTGGCATTCCGGTTAATGGTTATGTTGGTGGAGAAGCTGTTCACAACGTTTTGGTCAACGATTCACTCAATGGTAGCCTTGTTAATCCTGCTGATATTACCCTTGCGGAAATCAGTAGTACTCATCCGGGCGTAGGCCTCGATTCGCTGACCGGTGCTGTAAATGTTGCTTTGGGAACTCCGGCAGGCAATTATGAATTGGTTTATAAGATTTGTGAAATCCTGAATCCGACAAATTGCGACGAAGCTACTGTAACTGTTCCTGTATGGGAAGAACCTTCGGGCTTGTTCTGTATCAATGGAGATACAGTAATTACAGGATCATCGTTCACTTATTGTAGTACTGAAACTGTAACAGTGGGCTTGTGCGATATCCTTACCGGGGTAGCCCCATTCGACATCTATTGGGAAGTCAACGGGGTATCGGATAGTGCTATAGATGTTAACCTTGGTGATCCATTGTTCAGTGATATACTTGCACCTGGGGTTTATAATATTCAAATTACCTCTATCATCGATGCACTTGGACATGCTGCCACCGATGTATCCATGTATTATGCAACCGTGAACATTGCTACTGGTCCTGCAGTTGATGCTGGGCCAGATGCTACGGTTTGTGCTGGCGAAAGTTATTTTTTGACCGGTGCAACTGCTCAAAATTACAGTAGCCTATTATGGACAACTGGGGGGGATGGAAACTTTATTCCAACAGATGATACACTCAACCCGACTTATGAACCGGGAACACAAGACAAGCTTGACGAAATGGTTTTCTTGTACCTTACTGCACAACCAGAAACCCCCTGTACAATTTCTTCAGCTGATTCTATGAAACTCACCATTCAAGCTAATCCATGGGCCGATGCCGGTCAGGATATAGAAGTTTGTGAAAGTGCTATGGAAGTAAATGTGAGTGGAACAGCTATCAACCAATCATCGGTAGAGTGGAGTGGCGGTGGCGGTTTCTTTATTGATCCCGATTCAACACAAACAGCTTATTTTATGTCGCCGGGCGATGTTCTAAACGGTACGATAACCTTATATTTCACGGCATTTCCGCTTAATTTTTGTACCTTGCCATACACCGATAGCCTGTACCTGACTATCTATCCTAAAGCAAAAGCATATTCAGGTAGCAACGCAATTATTTGCGAAGGAGAAAGCTATGACCTGATCGATGCAACAGCATCGGACCTGAACTCGATAAGCTGGGGTGGTGGTGATGGTACCTTTATCCCAGGAAACAATGTATTGGATCCAACATACGAACCTGGTGACCAGGACAAGCAGAATGGATCTGTGGTGCTATGTATAACAGTACAACCAACGGGTACATGTCTTATTCCAGATACAGATTGCATGACCCTGACCATATCACAGGCTCCATCAGTAGATGTTGGTCCAGGGATTGATCTCGACTGTGCAGATTATGATGTTCCCAATGGTGAGTGGTTACCGATAGCAGTGAATGCAACCGTAGGGGGCAATTATGGGGCCATCCACTGGACCACCAATGGCGATGGCACCTTTGACGATTCCACTTCGGCTGACACCTACTATAACCTTGGGATAAATGATATTTGGAGGGGCGATATTGAGCTTTGCATCGAAGTACAGGGGGCAGGCTCGTGCCAGTTCACCGCAACAGGTTGTATGATGCTCTATGTTCCACAACAACTGATTTACTTCGATAAGGATACATGGTGGGGTGTTTCGTCCTACCTTAACCCAGATGAGCCTGCAGTACCCGAGGTGATGGAGCCAATGGTATTGATACCCGGCTCACAACACTTGATAATGATGGTTGAAGAAGGAGGAAAATACTTCTGGCCGGAACCAGCAGTACCAGCCAATACTATCGGTGATTGGAGTCCTGTTGGTTACAAGGTCAAGACCAAGAACACTCCTGCCTGTCTGCCGATTTACGGAGATTCACTGCTTGATCAGAGCTTCTATGTTGACAAGCCTTTTAAATTCCTTCCGGTATTAACAAACGTTCCGGTTGACATCAACAGCCTGTTTGGCACACATGTGGACGATGTCCTGTTTATTTACGACTGGCCAGTAGGCGAGCTTTGGACCCCGTTTGCCTCCGACTTTGATGTACTCCTGCCGGGCAGGGCATACCTTTTGGTGAACAAGCAAAACACTGCACCTTACACCATCGAGTTCCCCGACTTCGATCCATATGCACCGCACCTCTATCCTCCAAAGAAGGATAATGCAGTGATAAATAATTCACCATGGAGCGATGTAGAAAAAACATCACAGCCACATATTCTGATCTTTAGCGAAGAAGCAAAAATGGCACTGGAGCCCGGAGATATCATCGGAGTATTCAATACTGCGGGTGAATGCTATGGCATGGCTGAATATGGCAACAGAGAAAGTTTGTACAAACTTGTAGCGATGGGAGATAATCCATATTCAGCACGAATTGATGGATTTGAGATTAATGACCATATGGAGTTTAGGCTTCATCGTCAAAGCACCGGCGAAACTTTTGAAATCTCACTTAACTACGACAAGCAATACCCAAGTCATGATGGTTTGTTTGCAGTGAATGGAGCTTCTCAGGTGCTTGGTATCACGGTAGTTGTTGCTTCGGTCAACGAATTCACAGTTGATTACAACATCAATGTATTCCCCAACCCGGCACTTGAAAAAGTTAATGTAACCTGCAACAGGGAAATCCGCATGATTACAATGATGAACCAACTTGGGCAGGTAGTTTTGTCAGTTGAAACAAAAGGCAGGTCTATACAGCTTGATGTTTCAACCCAGAGTACCGGCATATACTTCTTGGGTATCGAAACCGAAGATGGCAATCTAATCACAAAACGCCTTGCTATCGAATAAGCTATCATTAATTTGAATCCTATTAACGGGCTTACCAAGATTGGTAAGCCCGTTTTTTTTTATTTACTATTGAAGTTTTCCTTTGAGCAATTCAAAAAATTGGTTAAATAGATTTTTAAAGCATTGAAAAAAAGCTAACTACATTAGCATAGATGTATTTTTGATGTAGTGTAAATTTGCTGTTGATGAAATTTTGATGCTGCAAAAAATTTGGATACACTTAGTCATATACCTTATTTTGTTTCATCATTTCAATTTTCATTTTTTTAAATCAATACATAATGAATTAAAGTTTATGAAGAAAAAATCTACGCTACTAACAATTGCACTTCTTCTACTGGCCATCTTCACCATGGCCCAGAATGGAAGTGTATCGGGTGTGGTTATTTCGGACGATGACGGTTTAGGCATCCCTGGATTAACTGTACTTGTGAAAGGTACATTAAATGGAACGGTTACCGGTATCGACGGTGACTATACCTTAAATAATGTACCAATGGATTCTACCATTGTATTTTCCTTTATCGGAATGGAGAGCCGTGAGTTTAAGTACACTGGCCAGGTAAAACTTGATGTTATCATGTTCTCCCAATCAACTAGCCTCGATGAGGTTGTGGTGATTGGTTATGGAACAGTTAAAAAACGTGATGTTACCGGTGCTGTAAGTATGGTCGATTCGAAGACCATTACTGAGCTAAAACCACAAAGGGCTGAAGAAGCCTTGCAGGGTACTGTTACCGGGGTAAACGTAACTGCACAATCAGGTGCACCGGGTGCGGGGCTTGATATCCGTATCCGTGGTATCTCAACCAATGGCGATGCTTCACCGGTTGTAATTATCGATGGTTACCAGGGCGACTTGAACACCATCAACCCCAACGACATAAAAACGATTACCGTACTAAAGGATGCCCAGGCAGCTATTTACGGAACCGTTGGTGCCAATGGTATTATACTCATTACAACCAAAATGGGAAGCCGCAACCAGCCAACCAAAGTGAGCCTTAACAGTTCGGTTGGTTGGCAGCAAACATCCAGGATGTTGCCCGTGTTGAATGCAACAGAATATGCTGTTATATTGAATGAGAGCTATGCTGCAAGTGGCAAGACACTTCCTTATCCTGATATTTCTACCCTGGGTTTGGGTACCGATTGGCAGGAGGAACTTTTTTCTACACAGCCAATTTATAACAATGACATTAGTGTTTCGGGCGGTTCCGAAAAGATGAATTACGCGGTGAGCGTGTCCGATTTAAGACAAAAAGGAATTATCGGAGGCGATAAAACAGGATACGACAGGAGCACGGCCCGTATGGCTTTGGGTACAGACCTTTCCGATTGGCTCAAATTAAATTCATCAATTACCTATACACATATCGACCGTGAATCTATCAACGATTTTGGCCTGGGTTCGGTGTTGTTCAATGCTGTAAACATGCCTTCTACCGTGCCTGTTTATGGTGCTGATGGAGAATACAACCTGGCTCCGGCAAACGTAGGTATCGAAATCATCAATCCATTGCAGCAAATTGCAAATACCTATAACGATTACGATTTAAATAAGTTTAATGGTAATGTTGGTTTGGATGCAAGTTTTGCCCAACACTTTACTGCCACAGCCCGGATTGGTTTTAATACTGCCAATACCAATTATAAATCATTTTCGAAGCAAGTTGATTACGGAGGAAGTAAAGTATTTAATATACCCCGGAGTAGTGTTTATCAGAGTAAAGAAAATTACAATGATTATACTTTTGATGCCTTTGTTACCTACGAAAATACTTGGAACGAATCCCATCACTTTACCGGAACACTTGGTACCACAGTTTATAAAACCTGGGGCAACCATCTTAGCGGCAGTGGTTACGATATTCCAAATAATTCGTGGGAGTTTGCCGATATAGTTTTAGCAAATGGCCTTGTGGAAACCAAAACCTCGGGTTCATGGGTTTACGACCAACGAAGATTATCCTATTTTACAAGGTTTCAATATGATTATGATGGAAAGTACCTTGCTTCCTTTATGTTCCGCAGGGATGCTTCTACAAAATTTGGTCCCGACAACGCTGTTGCTTATTTCCCCTCAGCAACCCTGGGATGGATTATTTCAAAAGAAGATTTCATGTCAGATTTCCGAAACCTAGACCTGCTCAAATTCAGGATGAGTTATGGTATTTTAGGTTCTGACAAAATTGATTCTTACCAATATATTTCGCAACTCGGTGGCGAAGGGGTTTATGTTTTTAATAATGGACTTGCTTATGGAAGGGCAATTGGAACTTTAGCAAATCCCAGTGTAAAATGGGAGCAATCCGAACAGTTTGATGTTGGTTTCGATTTAAGTTTCTTAGGCGACAGGTTACAGTTTACTGCTGATTATTTCAATAAAAACACGAAGGATTTATTGATTGGCGACATTCCGGTTTCAGGTATTTTTGGGACCGCGGCACCTGGCGGGGCCGCTCCAACCATGAATGCAGGTACTGTACGCAACCGTGGCTTTGAATTTTCGATTGTTTACCGTGGTGTGATTGGCAGCGATTTCAGCTACAAAGTAAATTACAACCTCACAACACTAAACAACGAAGTGCTTGAAGTGAATAATGGAACTGGCTTTGTCGAAGGCGGAAGCTTTGGTGTTGGCCAACCTTCACCTGCCCGCATGGAAGTTGGTTTCCCGATAGGCTATTTTTATGGCTATGAAACCGATGGCATTTTCCAGACGCAAGAAGAAGTTGATGCCCATCCTAACCAGGAAGCATTGGGTGCTGTGGCTGCCCCGGGCGACATCAGGTTTGTAGATGTGAACGGCGATGGTGTTGTTAATTCTGATGACAAAACAAATATCGGGGATCCGATTCCTGCCAGTATGATGGGGTTAAACCTTACGCTGGGTTATAGAGGCTTCGACCTTGTAGCCTATATGTATGCCAGCCTGGGCAACGATATCGTGAGGAACTACGAGCGTGTACAACCCAATGTAAACAAGATGAGCTATACCCTGGACAGATGGACCGGCCCGGGAACAAGCAATACCGTTCCAAGGGTTACCTACGATGCTACCGCAAATAATGTTTTCTCTCAATACTATGTCGAAAATGGAAGCTATCTCAGGTTGCAAAGGCTTCAATTAGGATACAAGATCCCTGAGGACAAATCAATGAAAATTAGAATCAAGGAAATCAAGTTCTACTTGGCTGTTACCAACCTTTTCACGGCAACTAAATACATGGGTTTCGACCCGGCAGCTTCAACAGGTGCGCCAATTGGTGGAGGTTTCGATACAGGATTTTATCCCGCCGCCCGTACATGGACAATCGGACTTAACCTTAACATTTAATAAATCAGGACAATGAAAAAGAATATATTTAAAAAAACAAGTATTGCAGGACTTCTGATGGCCTTGGTGTTCATGGTTTCCTGTAGTGATAGCTTTGTGGAGATTTCTCCCGAATATTCCATCGACTCTGAAAATTACTTTAATTCAGAAGACGACTATTATATGGCACTCATAGCTGCCTACGATCTTTTACAAACCACTTATGCCAATGCCATTGTAGGCGAAATCGCTTCAAACAACACCCTTTGTGGTGGCGAAAGCCCAACAGATGTTATCGGCTGGCAGCAGATTGATGATATGACACATACACCTACAAACAGCAATCTCCAGGATATTTGGAGCTGGATGTTTGCCGGCGTTCAGCGTTGCAATTATTTTATGGAATTCAAGGATAAAACTGACTTCAACGGAAAAGACGAGATGATTGGTGAAATTCGCTTCTTGAGGGCTTACTATAATTTTGAACTTGTAAAATGGTTTGGCAAAATTCCCTTTAAAAATAACGAAAGATTTAAACTGGGGGATGAACTCACCATTCCGCGTTATCCTGTTGAAGATGTTTATGCATTTATCGAAGAAGATTTAAAGTATGCTGCCGAAGTCCTTCCGGTTACACCTATACAGATTGGCCGGGCTACCAAGGGTTCCGCACAGGCACTACTTGGTAAAGCCTATCTTTTCCAGGATAAATTTGCTGAAGCTGCCGCAATTTTAGATGAGGTAATTTTAGGTGGGCCTTATTCACTGGTTAACGACTACAACTCGATATTTGAGAGTGAAGGTGAAAATGGGCCCGGTTCAGTTTTTGAAGTTCAATACACTGATGTGGAAGGTGCCGGATTTGAATGCCTTCAATGCAGCGAAGGAAATATTGCCGTTGGTTTTAGCGGGGTAAGGGGATATGACGGTCCTTATTTTTCATCCGGGTTTAGTTTTAATGTACCCGTGCAGGAAGCCGTTGATGCTTTCGAGCCAGGTGACCATCGCAAAGGGGTAACCATTCTTGATATTATTGCCTGGGCAGATTCTACCGGTGCTACTTACACCGCAGGTAATGAAAATACCGATTACTTCAACCGTAAATATCTACCGCGCAAGCGTAGTGCAGAAGCTCAACCTGACCTAAACCTGACCAACCCAAACAACTACAGGTCAATCAGGTATTCTGACGTACTGCTTATGGCTGCCGAAGCAAATAACCGTGGAAGCATTAACGATGCCAAAGCACGGGAATATTTGAACATGGTACGCAGCAGGGCTTTTGCCGACAGTTACCACGACATAACCGTAGGCGGGCCCGCACTAACAGATGCAATCTATCGGGAGCGTAGGCTTGAACTGATGGGCGAGGGACATTATTTCTTCGACCTGGTACGTACAGGTAGGGCAGCTGAAAATATTGAAGGGTTTACTGTTGGGAAAAACGAACTTTTCCCGGTGCCTTTGCAAGAAATAGAATTCTCGGCCGGAAACTGGCAGCAAAATCCTAACTATTAATACAAAAAATAGAGAAATATGAAACTATTTAAAAACATAATCGCATTATTCATCGTCCTTTCGCTGGCAGTTTCCTGCGAAAAGGAGATCGATAATCTGGATAAACTTAATGGTGTTACCGCTCCGGCCAATGTTTCGGTGAGTTTTGATATTACACAGGACAACACGGGCCTGGTAACCGTTATTCCCAACGCCGAGGGGGTAACTGAATACATGATTTCTTTTGGTGATACCACCGATGAGGTACCTACAACTTATGGTGTTAGCGAGAAAATCACGCATACTTATGCCGAAGGGGTATTTACTGTTGGGGTAACCGCTGCAGGGCTAACAGGGCTGACATCATTTGTCGAGCAGGAACTCAACGTTACCTTCAAAGCTCCCGAAAACCTTGACGTTGTTGTTGTGAAAGATGGTGCAAACCCAATGAAAGTCAATGTTACTGTTTCTGCCGAATTGGCAACAGTGATTGATATTTATTTTGGCGATGTGGAAAACGAAGTACCGGTCCATGCCGACCCCTTAGGTGAAACAGTTTCGCATACCTACGCCAACCCTGGCGACTACTTGCTTAAAGCAATAGCAAAAAGTGGTGGTGCCGCAACATTGGAATATAGCGAAACCGTTAACATCTCAGAGCTCATAGGGGGCATTAACCTCCCCATCGACTTTGAATCGTTTACTATAAATTATGCCTTTTCGGATTTTGGAAATGCAGTAGCGCAGGTTATTGATAATCCGGATCCTTCAGGAATTAATACAAGTGCAAGGGTAGGGCAATTTACCAAGCCTGATGGTGCCGAAACATGGGCAGGAAGTTTACTGACCCTCGAAAATCCTATCGACTTTTCGGTGAATAAACTGTTCAAAATGAAGGTTTGGTCACCCAAAGCAGCATCTGTAGTAAAACTGAAAGTTGAGAATATCGACAATAATGAAATTGCTTTTGAGGTAGATGCTACTACCACAGTTACCAACCAATGGGAAGAACTGTCCTTCGATTTCTCTGGCATCGATATGGTGAATGATTACCAAAAAGTAGTTGTCTTCTTCGATTTTGGAAATCCGGGTGATGATGCAACTTACTTTTTTGATGACATTAAACTAACTGGTTCTACACCAGGAACAGGAATAGCCGGAACATGGAAAATGGCCCCCGAAGCAGGATCCTTAGGTGTAGGCCCTGACCAGGGAGACATATCGTGGTGGGCAATTGACGATGCAGGAGTTGTTGAAAGGGCTTGCTACTTCGACGACTTGTACGTTTTTAATGCCGATGGTTCATTTAACAATGTATTGCAAGCCGAAACATGGATAGAAGGATGGCAAGGTGGAAGCGATGCCTGTGGACCTCCGGTTGCACCCCATGATGGTTCTGTTGCAGCAACATACAACTACGATGAAGGTGCAGGTACTGTTACGCTCGATGGAACAGGTGCCTATCTCGGGATACCGAAAGCGTACAATGGAGGAGAACTTACCACTCCGGGTGATGCCCCTGAATCCATTACTTATATTATTGAGATGTCGGAGAACGATACAAGAATGACAATTGATATTAGTATCGGAGGAGGATGGTGGAGATATATCCTTGTGAAAGAAGGTGGTTCAGTTGTTTCTCCTTTAGAAGGGGCCTGGCAGGTAGCACCCGAAGCTGGATCACTTGGTGTAGGCCCTAACCAGGGAGATATGTCGTGGTGGGCAATTGATGATGCTGGCGTTGCAGAAAGAGCTTGCTTTTTTGACGACACTTACGTTTTTGATGCCGATGGTTCATTTAGCAATGTTTTAGGGCTTGATACATGGATAGAAGATTGGCAAGGTGGCAGCTTTACTTGCGACTCTCCGGTTGCACCACACGACGGATCCACTGCAGCCACGTATTCCTACGACGGAGGCGCGGGTAAGGTTACCCTCAATGGAACAGGGGCTTACCTTGGAATCCCAAAAGCATACAATGGAGGGGAACTTACTGCTCCTGAAGATGCGCCGGCTTCAATAACTTACATTCTGGAGTTTTCCGAAAACGATACGGTGGTAACCGTGGATATTGAGATTGAAGGTGGATGGTGGAGATATAAGCTTGTAAAACTTTAAAAACAGATAAACAATGAAAAGAATAAGTCAATATATTTTAGCCTCCTTTGCTGTGCTACTTTTAATAACGAGTAGCTGCCAGAAAGATGAATATGATATGGGTGCCCTTGTAGCTCCGACCAATGTAAATATCGAAGTCGATATTGTTGGTAAAGATGCCGATAACCTTTACGGCGATGGCAGCGGTTTGGTAAATTTCAAGGCAACCGCCGAAAGTGTAATTACCTTTTACATCGATTTTGGTGATGGTAAAGACAGGGAAGTTGTCCCCAGTGGCGACACCACGCATTTTTTTGCTGTAAATGGTATTAATACCTACAATGTAACAGTATATGCTGTTGGAACTGGTGGGATCACTACATCAAAAACAGTTCAGGTTGAGGTACTCAGTGAATTCGATGACCCTGATGCCACCCAATTTTTGACAGGCGGGACAACAAAAAAATGGTATTGGGCTGCCGATCAACCCGGCCATTTAGGTTTAGGCCCAAATAATTTCGATTATGAGCCCGGTTCATGGACATGGCCACAATGGTACATGGCTGCTCCATGGGAAAAAACCGAGTCCACACTCTACCTGTGCGAGTTTGAGTTTTCCATAGAAAGCGGAAAATTGACCTTTGAGCAAATAAATTCAAGTGGCGAAGCCTTTATCCAGGGAATTTATTCAGCTGAACTGGGGCTTGGCGATGAGGGTAGTTACCCATTTGATATTGCCGGGGTGAAGAGTGTATTCTATAGCCCGTCAAATTCAATTGCAACCGTGGATGGTGGATACAGCGGGACTACCATGAGTTTTACCGACGGTGGATTTATGGGATTCTATGCCGGTTCCAGTACATACGAAATCATGGACGTTACTGATAACCTTTTAACGGTACGTATGGTTCAGGCCAACGAGCCGTCCTTTGCATGGTACCATATTTTTACCAATGTGAAACCCGAACAGAAATAATTGTGATAACATTTTTTCATAATAGCTTAGTTTTTGGTTAGGGCTGATAAAATACGGACGCTGCATTAAGGGAGTCAATTACCCTGCTTGCAGTGTCTGTTAACAGCCAGTTCACATTTTTTACACATCAATTTTAAATAACTGTTTTATGAAATTTAATAAATTAATAAAAGCGCTAAAGCCCTTCCATATGAAGGGAGTTGCCGGATTTGCTGTGTCGTTCATATTGCTTGCTTTTCTCATTGCCCTTGTGGCTTGCGAAAAGAATGATGATGATGATTACAGTGCCGACTTTAGTTTTGAATACCTTGACGATAATTATGTTCAGTTCACCAATCTTTCGCAAGGTGAATATTATTGGATGATGTGGGATTTTGCCAACGGGGTATATGACACTACCGCTGACAAGAGCAAGAGTTTGGAAATTTATTTTCCTGAAGCCGGTGATTTTCCCGTATCACTCAAAGTGATGAATTATAGCGGCAGCACACAAACGGCTACCCGTACAGTAAGCATTGCTACCTCAAACTTGTTGGTTTCGTTTACTGCCGTAATCGATCCTGATAACCCAAATTATGTAACGCTGACAAATACTTCCCAGGGTTCGGTCGATTCATTTAAATGGCTTTATATGACCGAAGTAGTTGAAGACCAAGTGGAATACCTGGCCTATTTTCCCTTTGCAGGCGATTTTGAAGTAGAACTCGTGGTAACAAAGAATGGAGTCGATTATTCTGAAAAGCAAATTGTAACTATTGCTGAGGATGATCCAAATTATGACCCCAATCTTATTTGGTCGGAAGAGTTTAATTACACCGGCCTTCCTGACGCTCAAAAATGGAACATGGAAACCGGTGCTGGTGGCTGGGGCAACAACGAGTTTCAGTATTATACCAATAGCGAAGCAAATGCCATGGTCGAAAACGGGGTACTTACAATTACAGCAATTGAAGAAGAATACAATGGAAGTGATTATACTTCAGCACGTATCACAACCCAGAATAAGTTTGATTTTAAATATGGTAAAATCGAAGCCCGTATAAAACTTCCTTATGGCCAGGGATTGTGGCCGGCCTTCTGGATGTTGGGTGCAAATATAAATACTGTTAGCTGGCCCGATTGTGGAGAGATTGATATTATGGAAATGGTTGGTGGGGATAATGGTGACAATACATGCCATTGCACGATTCATTGGGACAATGATGGTGAGCATGCCTCCTACGGAAAGAGTCATACACTTTCATCCGGGATTTTCGCTGACGATTTTCACATTTTTACTGTCGAGTGGGATAGCCAGGAAGTCAGGGGATATGTGGATGGTACCCAGTATTACACAGCCGACCTCACACCTGCAGGGCTAAGTGAATTCCACCAGAACTTTTTCGTAATCCTTAACCTCGCAGTAGGCGGCGACTGGCCCGGACCTCCAAATGCAAGTACAACATTCCCACAAACCATGCAGGTTGATTACGTGCGGGTTTATCAGGAGTAAAAGAACTCTAATTGATATGTTGATTCTTTGTGTCTCTGTGCCTTTGTGGTGAAAAAAAGTAACCACGGAGACACGAAGGCACAAAGGACTCACAATTTCAACGATGTTATTTAATTCTTGGACACGAGTTTTGAATTTTCATAAATATTTGTCAATAGAGTCGCTGATTTCAATATCTGCCCTCACGACCCCTTTATCCCCTAAAGGGGAATCCAACGCTGTTAGTGCGTTGGCTGGTTCTCCCCTCAAGGGGAGTTAGAGGGGTGTGGGATGGAGGGTTAATTAAAGTACCAACACATATTCGATAGTAATAAAATCATTTTAAAGTGAAAAAAGCAATCCTCTTTCTGGGTTTTATATTCCTGCTTCTTGGTTGTAATTCAAACATTCAAGATAAGTCTGATAAAAAGGCAGATGTTCGCGATGATGAAAGTTATCAATTGGTGTGGCAGGATGAATTTAATTATTCCGGTTTGCCCGATTCTACAAAATGGGGATACGATACCGAAGGGAATGAAGCTGGCTGGGGCAACAATGAAGCCCAATTTTATACCGAAGCAAATGAAAAAAATGCCTGGGTAAAAGATGGTGTTTTAAATATCACTGCCATCAGGGAAGATTTTGGTGGAAAGGAATATAGCTCAGCAAGATTAATGTCAAAAGCCGATTGGAAATATGGCAAAATAGAGGTGAATGCGAAGTTGCCTGCGGGAAGGGGAACGTGGTCGGCAATTTGGGCAATGCCCGGTGGCTGGACATTCCACGATGGCAATTGGCCTGATGTCGGAGAAATTGATATCATGGAACATGTTGGCCATAACTTAGGTGTGATACATGCATCTGCCCATTCCAAGGATTACCAGTGGCAGAAGAATACCCAGCAAACTGCTGTAATTTCTGTGCCTGAAGTTTCCGAAGAATTTCACTCATACATACTTGAATGGACACCGGATGTAATGAACATATTTGTTGACGACAGCCTCTATTTTCAGTATGAAAATGAAGGCTTGGGTGAAAGCAAATGGCCCTACGACAAACCATTTTACCTGATTATGAACGTAGCTGTTGGTGGTGCCTGGGGCGATGATGAAGGAATTGATGAGGAGGCATTTCCCCAAACCATGGAAGTTGATTACGTTAGGGTTTACCAGAAAGAAGATTGAATTTGGTGATTTGACAATGAGCTAATTTGAAAATTGAGCAGAAGTAAATAAATCTATGATGACAAGATTAATCCATAGGTAGCAATTCAACAATTCAAAGATTCAACAATTCAAGCATTCAAGAATTTAAAGATTCAACAATATAACAACTTAACAATATAACAATTTAACCCTGAACGCTAAACACCGAACAATTTGAATAAACAATTACGCTACACAATTAAGGTTTCGCTGATAGTTGCCCTGGGAGGTTTTCTCATGGGTTTCGATGCTTCCGTGATTTCCGGCGTAGTTAAATTTATCGAACCCGAATTCCAACTCACAAAGTTGCAGTTGGGCTGGGCTGTAAGCTCGTTAACATTAACTGCAACGCTTGCAATGATGTTGGCCGGGCCATTGAGTTCAGCCTATGGACGTAAAGTGATTCTGAAATATGCCGCAGTACTTTATGCCATTTCAGCGCTTGCTTCAGCATTGGCACCAAACTTCACTTTGCTTGTAATTGCACGAATGATTGGTGGTTTTGGTGTTGGCGCTTCCCTCATTATTGCCCCAATGTACATTGCTGAGATTTCACCACCCCGAATGCGTGGACGGATGGTTTCTTTTAACCAGCTCAATATTGTACTTGGTATTTCTGTTGCCTTTTTTACGAATTACCTGATATTAAAATTTAGTCAATCAGGGAGCGCCTGGACCCAGGCTCTGGGCTTGGACCAATACACCTGGCGTTGGATGCTGGGCCTCGAAACCCTGCCGGCGGTATTGTATTTTGGATTCCTCTTTTTTGTTCCCGAAAGCCCACGTTGGCTAATCATGAAAAACAGGGTTCCAGAGGCGCGTATCATTTTGAAAAAAGTTTCTACTGATGATCAGGCAGAGCAAGATATTGAAGCCGTACAGGCCAGCATAAGCTCAGAAAACAAAAAACAAAAAGTTCCTATCTCCGAACTTTTTAAACCTGCCTTACAACTGGTGCTCATCATCGGGATTGTAGTTGCCATTTTGCAACAAATCACAGGTATCAATTCAGTTTTCTTTTACGCTCCAATGATTTTTGAGCAATCCGGGATAGGAACAGATTCTTCATTTTCGCAAGCTATTTTGGTGGGATTGACCAACCTGGTATTTACTATCCTCGCTATCATGTTCATTGATAAATTTGGTCGGAAAGCACTGCTTGTATTTGGTGTTTCAGGCATTGTCATCAGTATGTTTCTTTTGGCCTGGGGTTTTCATTCGGCCACATACACCCTTACCGAAGCATCGATGAAATCATTACCCGAAAACATTGAAGTTTCAAAAATTGAACATCTTGCTGGTAAAACCTTCCACAGCGATGTGGCATTTAAAACTGCCATACAGGAGTCGCTTGGAACCGAGCAGGCCACCGAATTTGAATCAGACCTTATTGCTGCTTCCGCAAAAATGAATACGCTATTAATACTCATTTGCATTATTGGATTTGTGGCTTCTTTCGCCATCTCGCTGGGCCCGGTGATGTGGGTGCTCTTTTCGGAAATATTTCCAAACTACATCCGCGGACTGGCAATTTCTTTCGTCGGGCTGATTAATTCCGGCGTAAGTTTTTTAGTGCAACTCGTTTTTCCTTGGGAACTATCAAGCCTGGGGAGCGCTCCAACATTTTTAATTTATGGCCTTTTTGCTGCTGTTGGTTTGGTGTTCATAATCATCAAGCTGCCAGAAACCAAAGGAAAATCCCTGGAAGAGCTTCAAGCCATTCTTGTGAAAAAGACTTAGTAATTATTATTTCAAAAACGATAAATGGAACAAAAGAAAATATACCTGGGTAAAAATGAAATCAATACGATTCAATCTGAAGTTTCAGGTCAATTTGTAGAAATTGATAATGAGAAGTTTTATCAGATCAGGAATTACCATGAGATGCCCAACTTCTTTATCAGCATTGTTAGCGACTCCGATCATTGGATGTTCATTTCAAGCACTGGCTCATTATCGGCAGGAAGGATTAACCGTGATAATGCTTTATTTCCCTACTATACCGTCGATAAAATTCACGACTATAAAAACATTACCGGAAGCAAAACATATTTCCTGGTACATAAAGATGAAAGGACATTTCTGTGGGAACCCTTCACCGACGATTCCCAAAGATTCTATAAAATTACAAGGAACCTTTCCAAAAGCATTTATGGCAACAAAATCATTTTTGAGGAAGTAAATCACGACCTCGGTTTGTGCTTTCGTTATGGGTGGCACAACAGCGAAAAGTATGGCTTTGTAAAAAAATCAACCCTGGTTAATCTTAAAAAATCAACTGCCTTAGTTGAAGTGCTTGATGGTATTCAAAATATCCTTCCACATGGTGTTGAATATGGTTTCCAGAATGAATATAGCAATCTTGCCGATGCCTATAAAAAGAGTGAACTTATCGAAGGCAGTACTTTGGGTTTGTTTATGCTGAGCTCAATCCCTGTTGACAGGGCGGAACCCAGCGAAGCTTTAAAAGCAAGCACTGTTTGGTCAACAGGTTTCGATGAGGATTGTAAAATATTGATTTCGGATAAGCAGGTAAAGAAGTTTACACACGGACAAGCTATCGGGCCGGAATTTGATGTGAGGGCATCCAGGGGAGCCTATTTTGTAAACGCCAGGCTCGAGTTGGCCAAAAAGGAATCGAAGGAATGGTTTACTGTTGCTGAAATAAATCAGGGTAGCACCGAAGTTTCAAATTTGAAGCATTTCATCAGTAAAACAAAAAATCTTAAAAACCTGGTGAATGAAGACATTGAACAAGGAACTTTGAACCTGAAAAAACTGGTAGCCTTTGCCGATGGATTTCAGGTAACCAACACCGAATTGTGCTATGCCCGCCATTTCACTAACACGCTTTTCAATATCATGCGCGGGGGTGTTTTTGCAAACAATTATAAAATTGATAAAAACGATTTCAAGCTTTATTTGTGGCAGATCAACCGCCTGATAACAAAAGAATACCAAGCCTGGTTTGATATTATTCCTGAAGGAATTTCATATTCCGATTTAATTGGTTTGGCTGAAGCAACGGGCAATGCAGATTTAACCAGGATAGCTTCCGAATATTTACCCTTAACCTTTAGCCGGCGCCATGGCGACCCCAGCAGGCCCTGGAACATGTTTTCCATCGAAACCAAAACCAAAGATGGGCAAGTGAAATATTATTATGAGGGCAACTGGCGTGATATTTTCCAAAACTGGGAAGCATTGTGTTATTCTTATCCTGAATTCATTGAGGGCATCATCAGCAAATTTGTGAATGCTACGACCATTGATGGATACAATCCATACCGCATTATGCGCGATGGTATCGACTGGGAAAGTCCCGATCCTGACGACCCCTGGTCATATATCGGTTACTGGGGCGACCATCAGATTATTTATCTCGAAAAGTTACTGGAGCTTTCTGATGATTTCCATCCGGGAAAGTTGGATGAGTTTCTTGTAAAAGAAATATTTGCCTACGCAAACGTGCCTTACGAGATTAAGCCCTACAACGAAATTTATCAAAACCCAAAAGATACTGTTGTATTTAATGGAGCATTAAATAGCCGGATAAAATCAGGAGCAGAGCATTTAGGGGCCGATGCCAGTTTGTTGAAAAATAAGGCAGGCGACCAGATTTACAAAGTGAACCTGACCGAGAAAATCCTGGTAACGCTTTTATCGAAGCTCAGTAATTTTATTCCTGAGGCAGGAATTTGGTTGAACACCCAGCGCCCCGAATGGAATGATGCCAACAATGCACTGGTAGGAAATGGAACTTCCATGGTTACGCTTTATTACCTCAGGCGGTTTTTAAAGTTCTGGGAAAAAAAATTCAGTTCTATCTTCATCGAAGAAATAAGTGTTTCGGAAGAAATTGCTACCTTGTTTGAAACAATTTTTAGCTTTCTGGATGAAAATTTGCCGCTGCTTAAAAAAGGGTTTTCAGATGCGGACCGTAAGAAATTTGCCGATAAGCTTGGGCAGGCACATTCAAAATACAGGAGCGAAATTTATAATTTTTCATTTTCAGGAGAGAAGAGGCAAATTTTGGTTGAAGACCTGCTGGCCTTTATCAATACTTCTATGAAATATATGGACCAATCCATCAAAGCCAATAAACGCAAAGATGGGCTGTACCATGCCTATAATTTGATTAGTTTGGGTGAGGATAAAATATCTGTTCGCAACTTGTATGAAATGCTTGAAGGACAGGTAGCTGTTTTAAGTTCAGGATTTTTATCAAGCAGGCAAAGCCTTGAGGTGCTGGATGCTTTGAAGAAAAGCAAAATTTACAGGCCCGACCAGTACTCCTACATGCTTTATCCCGACAGGCAATTACCCCGGTTTATCGAGAAAAATATCATTCCCGAAAAATTTATCAAAAAATCCACTCTGTTTAAAAAGCTTTTAGAGGACAACGAAACTTCCATCATCACAATGGATGAAGAAGGTGTTTGTCATTTTAACGGAACTTTCAGAAATGCAGCTGCGCTTGAGACTGCGTTAAACGATTTGAAAATAGGAATTTATAGTCATCTCATCGAAAAGGAAAAGGAAAGTGTTTTGGCGGTTTATGAATCCATATTCGACCATCAATCCTTTACCGGGCGCTCGGGCACATTTTATGGCTACGAAGGCCTGGGGTCAATTTACTGGCACATGGTTTCCAAGCTATTGCTGGCTACCCAGGAATGCTACTTCAGAGCTATTGGTGAGGGAGCGGATACTAAACTTGCCGGACGGTTTAAAGCGCATTATTATGAAATAAAAGCAGGCATAGGCCTCTATAAGAAACCTGATTTGTATGGTGCTTTTCCAACGGATGCATACTCGCATACTCCCGGGAATGCGGGCGTTAAGCAACCGGGTTTAACAGGTCAGGTGAAGGAGGATGTTATTTCGCGGATTGGTGAATTAGGGGTAAGTATCAGGGAGGGGAAAATAGTGTTTGAACCGGCACTGTTGAATGAAGACGAAATTTTGAAAAGTAAACAGCAATTCGAGTATTATTCGCTTGATGTTGAGAGCCAGGAGATTTCGCTTGATAAAAATGAGCTTGGTTTTACACTTTGCCAGGTGCCTGTTGTTTATACTTTTTCCGACGAGGAAAAAATTACAGTCACTTTTAAAGATGATACCCAGGAAACCATAAATGGTAAATCCCTCGATGAACATCTAAGCAGCTTGATTTTTACCAGAAGTGGCGATGTAAATTTGGTTGAGGTAAATCTTAAAACCATCATAAATGTCAGCTAAAAGCGAAAAAATATTGTCCCTCATTGGGGTGCAGGCTAAGCACAAAACGCAGGATGAATTGGTCGCTCTTTTCCATAAGGTGATGACACACAAAATGCACGGCCTTTGTTTTAGCCCTTATCTCGATGGACAAGAACCCGGCTTCCTATTAAGCGAAGCGCAAATAAGAAGAAGAATCGAAATTATTAAGCCACACACAAAATGGATCAGGTCATTTTCGTGTACCGATGGCAACGAGATGATTCCGCGGATCGCCAAAGAATACGGCCTAAAAACCTTAGTTGGTGCATGGTTGGGCACAAACGAAAATATCAATGAACAGGAAATTGAAAACCTGGTTCAACTTGCCAAAGATGGATATGTAGATGTTGCTGCTGTTGGTAATGAAGTGATGTATCGTGGCGATTTAACCGAGACCGAATTGTTGGGTTACCTCTACCGTGTGAAAAATGAAATCCCCGGGATCCCGGTGGGATACGTTGATGCATATTATGAATTCGAAGACCGGCCAAATATTACAAAAGCCTGCGATATTATCCTGGCAAATTGCTACCCGTTTTGGGAAGGTTGCAGCATCGACTATTCATTGCTCTACATGAAAGATATGTACCGAAGGGCTTTGAAGGTAGCAAATGGAAAAAAGGTAATCATAACCGAGACTGGTTGGCCAAATATCGGTGAGGAGTTTTATGGTGCGCTGCCATCTGTAAGAAATGCATTGATTTATTTCCTCGATGCCCAGCAATGGTCGCAGGAAGAAGATATTGAAATCTTCTATTTTTCATCTTTCGATGAGGCCTGGAAAATTAGCGATGAAGGAGATGTTGGCGCTTATTGGGGACTTTGGGATATGCAGGAGAAATTGAAGTACTAAGAAATATGAAAACAGGAATTATAAAACGATTGAAGCTTACAGGTAAACTGCTGTTTATTGTTGCTTTGTTAAGCTTAGTTTCATGTCGTCAAAATAAAAATACAATTCAAAAACCAATGGTTGAACCAACTCAAAAAGCAGTAGAAAGTTTACAGAATGAGGGTGATTTATTAATCGGTGTTTCTGATGCGGTTTGTTATTCAGGTTTCAGAAGCGGCCAACATCCCGATAGGGGAGAAGGTGCCGCTAATCCATCCTACAGCGAAACACTCGAAGACCTTAAAATCCTGTCAGAAGATTGTGATTTCCGGCTTATACGAGTTTACGACAGCGGTCTTAATTCTGAGATGGTGCTTCGGGTTATCAAGGAAAATAACATCAATATCAAGGTTATGCTTGGGATTTGGCTGCGCGCCGAATTAAGCAATCATGAAACCTGTGCCTGGTTAACGGGGCCCATTCCAGTAGATGAGCTTCGGCAAAACAAGAAATTAAACCTTGTTGAAATTGAAAGGGGAATAAAATTAGCCAGGCTATACAAAGATATTGTTGTAGCTGTAAATGTGGGCAACGAAGCTTTGGTTGACTGGAATGACCATAAAGTGGATATAGATACTATTATCTCCTACGTGCAGAAAGTACAAAAGGCAATTAAACAACCGGTGACTGTAGCCGATAATTATAGGTGGTGGGCCGACCATGGAACATCGCTCGCGGAAGCGGTTGATTTTATCTCACTCCATGTTTACCCTATTTGGGAAGAAAAAGATATTGATGAAGGTTTGTCCTATTCCATCCAAAATGTAATTGAAGTGCATAAGGCCTTACCTGATGCCAAAATTGTAATCACCGAAGCAGGCTGGGCATCGATTGCATCGGAATTTGATGGGCGTGCCAGCGAGGAAAAGCAGGAACAATATTACATCGAATTTATGGCCTGGGCCAAGGAAAATAATATCACATGCTTTTTCTTCGAGGCTTTTGATGAAGATTGGAAAGGGAACTCAGACAATCCTATGGGTGCAGAAAAGCACTGGGGATTATATACGGTTGATCGCAAGCCTAAAAAGGTAATGCAGGATTAATTTAAATTTCAATTGCCACTGAAATGACATGAAAACTGAAGATATAGATGTCTGTAAATAGAGAAATTATTAAAAAATGCCCACGCGACCCCTTTATCCCCTTAAGGGGAATCCAGCGCTATTAGAGCGTTGGCTGGTTCTCCCCTCAAGGGGAGTTAGAGGGGTGTGGGAGGGATTGTAGACTAAAAGGCAGGCTCTAATTAAGTTGATTATAGAAAATCAATTTGAAGTTTTTTAGGATAAAAGACATAGTGAAATTATGAAAATACAATTAAAGTAAATCTAAATGACAACGTACAAAACAGCACTGGCAGACAAAGTTCCCTTTGGGCAAAAAATAGCATTTGGGTCAGGTCACCTCGCTAACCAATTATTCCCTGCGGCCTTGGGGGTTTTCATGGTTGTGCTCATCATGTCATTAAATATGAATCCCATACTTGCCGGGATTTTAGGCGCATTACCCAGGCTTTTAGATGCCCTGACTGACCCAATAATGGGCTTTATCTCCGATAATACAAAATCTAAATGGGGACGGAGAAAACCATATATCCTGATAGGAGCTGTTATTACAGGCGTAACTTTTATGATTATGTGGCAATTAAATCCTGAAGCTTCCCAGACTTATAATTTCTTCTATTTTCTAATTGTATCCATATTTTTCTACATAGGTTATACCATTTTTGCAACCCCGTTAATCGGCCTTGGTTATGAAATGACGCCTGATTACAATGAGCGTACAAGGTTGATGGCCGTTTCGCAGTGGATGGGGCAAATTGCCTGGATGATAGCTCCATGGTTTTGGGTTATTATTTACGATCCTTCAATTTTTGAATCTGCTCCCGAAGGTGCCAGGCAACTTTCTATTTGGGTAGGTGCAATATGTATGTTGCTGGGTATTATGCCAGCCCTTTTTAACAAAGAAATGATAGTGCCTGATAAAGATAAGATGGCGAATTTGTCTTTTAAAGATATGTCTGCAAATACAAAGGAGTTTCTCAAGGGCATCAAACTTACCTTAAAGAATAAACCTTTTGTAAGGCTATGTGGGGCGACATTCCTTGTGTTTAACGGTTTTCAAACCATTGCCCAGTTTGCCATGTTTATCATTGTTTATTATCTTTTTAATGGGGATAAAGTTGCTTCAGGAACATGGCCTGCATGGTTCGGTACCATCAGTGCAATGGCTACTGCATTCTTCGTTATTCCGATAATTACCAAATTATCCGAGAAAGTTGGCAAGAAAAATGCCTTTGTAATAGCGACCCTTTTATCAGTTTTAGGTTACGCCTTGAAATGGTGGGGGTTTAGTCCTGAAAATCCCTGGCTGATGTTTATGCCAATTCCCTTCCTTTCGTTTGGGATTGGAGGTTTGTTTACCCTGATGATGTCGATGACAGCTGATGTTTGTGATCTGGATGAATTGAATAATGGCGAACGTCGTGAAGGGATGTTTGGTGCTGTTTACTGGTGGATGGTAAAATTGGGTACAGCCCTGGCATTGCTCACAAGTGGTGTTGTTTTGTCTTTCGTTGGCTTCGATCAATCTGTAGATGAACAATCAATAGATACGCTTACAAATCTTCGAATTGCTGATATTGTAATCCCGGTTTTTACAGCATTGTTGGCCGTTGTAATAATGTGGCGATATAATGTAACCGAGCAACGGGCACTTGAAATCAGGGAAGCACTAATCGCACGCCGTGGTAAGGTAAAGCATCAAGGTGAAAATAGTGAGGATATATAATATATGATTGTCGATTAGCGATTTTTGATTTAAGATGTTGAAAGGGATGCCCGCCTTGCCGGCGAGGCAGGCAAGCCCCGACGAAGGAGGGGATGGCGGCCCTGAGTCATAAAACAGATTAATTAATTTCAGTAGCAGCTAAGAAAATACGAACAAAAATGAAAATATTCAAACTTACATTTAGTATTATTCTAGTCACATTCATCATGGGATGCAACGAACAACAAAATAAACTCGAAGTTGAAGTTTACGAAACTTCGGCAAATGGCAATCAACTCAAGAAGTTGACTGAGTTCCCATCTTCCAACGATGCCGTTTCTGTAAGAATATTACCGGAAGAAAAGTTTCAAACCATCACCGGTTTCGGCGGATCCTTTACCGAATCATCTGCTTATTTGCTAAATCAATTGAGCAAGAAAAACCGTGATTTGATTCTTCAAGCCTATTTTGGTTCAGAAGGCGCACGCTATTCTTTAACCCGTACCCACATTAATTCTTGTGATTTTTCATTAAGCAATTATTCATATGCGCCGCTTGAAGGCGACAAGGAACTAAACAGCTTTTCCATCACTGAGGACCGCGATGATATCATTCCGATGATTAAGGAAGCAATGGCCATTTCTGAAGATGGGTTCAAAATCATCTCATCGCCCTGGACTGCACCACCCTGGATGAAAGATAATAATAATTGGGTTGGTGGTAAGCTACTTCCAGAATATTATGATAGCTGGGCATTGTTTTTCTCAAAATATTTAACAGCCTATAAAAACGAAGGCATTGATATCTGGGCAGTGACCGTTGAAAACGAACCTTTGGGTAACGGCAACAACTGGGAGAGCATGCACTATTCGGCTGAAGAAATGGTTGATTTTGTTGCAAACCACCTTGGGCCACAACTGGAAGCCGATGGACAACACGCGAAAATACTGGCTTATGACCAAAACCGTGGTGAGGAACTGATAGAATGGGCTGACGTGATTTACAAGGATGAAACTTCATCTAAATATTTCGATGGTTTTGCCATTCACTGGTATGCAAGCACTTTTAATTGGTTTCCCGAATCATTGAATTTTACCCATGAAATGGCTCCCGATAAATACCTCATTCAGTCTGAAGCCTGTGTTGATTCGGAGATTCCGCACTGGAAAGACGATAAGTGGTATTGGTCGAAGGAAGCTACTGATTGGGGATGGGATTGGGCGCCGGAGGAACAAAAACATCATCACCCCAAATATGTTCCGGTGTATCGTTACGCCAGGGATATCATCGGATGCATGAATAATTGGGTTGATGGCTGGGTAGATTGGAACATGGTCCTCGACAGGCAAGGCGGGCCAAACTGGTTTGAGAACTGGTGTGTTGCACCCGTAATCGTTGACCCGGATTTGGATGAAGTTTATTTTACACCTTTATATTACACCCTGGCACATTTCAGTAAGTATATCAGGCCGGGTGCTGTCCGCATTGGATTTGAAAATCCTGATGAATCTTTAATGATGACCGCAGCTCGAAACCCTGACGGGTCAATCGCACTTGTTATCCTAAACATGAATCGTGAAATAAAAAATATAAACCTTTCACTTGATGGCCGTTCAGTTGATGTGCAGATAAATGCCCAGGCAATTCAAACCATTGTAATTCCAGAATAATGCATATGAAAAAGTTAGCATTCATAACCGTAGTAATATTAGCATGTAGCACATTTGTTTCATGTTCTGGAGAATCGGACACCTCTGAAGTCACTGTTTCAGGACGGCAGATAATGCTTGATGGTTCTCCATACATGATTAAAGGAATCTGTTACAATCCGGTACCAAAGGGTAGTGACCTCAGAAGTTTTGAAAATCTGACAGAAGACCTGGCTTTAATGAACGAAGCTGGTATTAATACCATCCGGGTATATTCACCTATTGATGATGCGGAAGTTTTAGATGAAATTAGTGTAGCTGGTATTAAAATGGTTATTGGATTTGGATACAACCAGAACGGGTATTTTGATATTCTTTCAGGTTCATTTATTGATTATGTCGAAAAATACAAAGGTCATGATGCCATACTGCTGTGGGAATTGGGCAACGAATACAATTATCATCCCGAGTGGTTTGATGATGATATGCAGAACTGGTACGAGGCTATGAACAACGCTGCCGAAATCATTCATCAGGCAGACCCAATTCATCCGGTTACTACTGCACATGGTGAGTTGCCTGATGCCAATGCTTTGACTTCCTGTCCCAATGTTGATGTATGGGGAATGAATGTTTACAGGTGGGATAACCCGGAAGATATATTCATGCAATGGAAAAAGGTAAGTCCCAAACCAATGTATTTATCCGAAGCTGGTACCGACAGTTATATGGTTGTCGATTCCAATGGTTACGGGCAGGGTGAAAATGAAAGGATGCAAGCCGATGCCACCAAAAATATCCTGGATGATATTTTTAGTAACAGTGAAGTTTGCTCTGGCGTTGCCATTTTTGCCTTTTCGGATGAATTATGGAAAGCCGGCAACAATAACACGCTGGATGTAGGTGGCTCAGCCCCCTTTAGCGGTGGCGTACCTTACGATGGTGCTGCCAATGAAGAGTACTGGGGGATAGTTGATGTGGATAGAAATAAGAAAGAGGCATACGAGGTTGTGAAAGAAAAGTTTACTGCTTCAGTAAAGTGATAGCCTTTTTGTTTAATAGATGAGCTTACGCTAAATGGTCAATAAAAAAATGAAATGCCACAAAAACACCAAGATACTAAAGCCCACAAAAAAGAAAATCAACATATTAACTTTAGTGTAATTTAGTGACTTTGAGCTTTGGTGGCAAAAACTTAGTTTTTAGAATGGACATACTAAATAATTAGTCATGAAAATTAATCTATCACTTTTAATTCTTGTTTTATTATCATTTGCTGCTTGTCAGAATAAAAATGAAACTAAAATGACCCACATACTAAAAAACGAGAACCTGGAAATTCAAATCGACCTGCCCATGGAGAATTATAACTTTTCCAGGTTCGATTGGACAGGTAAAATTGTATCGCTTAAGTACAAAGGTATTTTAGTTTCGACAACTGAGAAAATGAATGATGCTGCCGAGAATAGCCATGGAAAAGGTTTTTATAACGAGTTTGGCATTGAGGCCCCGGTAGGTTTTGATGAGGCAAAAGAAGGTGAGTTTTTTCATAAAATAGGCATTGGCTTATTAAAAAAGGTAGGCGTAAATTATTGTTTTAACGAAGAATATGAAATTGAACCAGCCATATTTAATGTAGCTGCAGAGGAGAATAAATTAATCATTGAGTGTAAATCTCAGTCTGTCAATGCTTACTCCTACATATTGATTAAAGAAATTGAGTTACTTGAAAGTTCCTTTGTTATCAAATATAGTTTACTAAATACAGGCGAAAAGACAATAAATACCCATGAATACTGCCATAATTTTTTAGCGATTAATAGGGAGTTGATGGGCAGCGATTACATCCTTAAATTTCCTTTTGCTCTGGATATAGGATCTTTCGATGCAGTTGTCAACCCGGAGGATAAGGTTGAAATCAAACGAAATGAATTTTCATTTAACGGCACTCCGGAAGAGGAGTTCTTTTTTAGTAATCTGTCGGGGGGTAAAGATGTAAATGCATACTGGGAATTGATAAACACAAAAAATAAAATTGGCATCAGTGAAACTGGCAGTTTTAAAACTAACAAAATTAATCTTTGGGGCTGGAAACATGTGATTAGCCCGGAGCTATTTTTTGATGTAAATGTTAAGCCCGGTCAATCTGTTGAATGGTCTAGGACTTATAATGTATTTGAAATTGATTAGATAATTATTTAGGTGCATGTAGTGTGTGCCAAATCCTTATGACCCCATACCCGGCCCTTCCCCTTGATGGGAAGGGAGGCCAATCGCACAAGCGACTGCTGTAGCCAGTGCGGTGGCATCCTCCCCCTCAAGGGGGAGTTAGAGGGGGTCTATGCTAGCGGCAGTTTTGTTGGGTTTAATAGAAAGCAGCTAAATAATTATTGAATTAGAAAGAACATTGGTATCAACTCAGTTTAGGCAAAAAACAAAAATAGCCACTAAGGCACCAAAACACGAAGAATCACTAAGGGATAAATGAATATAACAAATTGAGAATAAGATAATCAAAGATAAATGATGGCTGGTTAGAAAAATAGGAAGTTGATTGGAAAACACATGTTTCCATTCCATTTTTCCATTATTCCATTTTTCCAAATTGCGGAAACGAAAAAATGGCCATTAATTATTAAGGTGACAAAGATTCTTTCGGTTCGAATTAAAGTAAGAATATTAGCGTGAATAAACTAATTTCAAAATTATCGATTAAAGAAAAAATAGGGTACGGTCTTGGCGATACCGCATCTCATTTTGTATGGGACATGGTGGGCTTCTGGATACTCATTTTTTACACCGATACTTTTGGGATTTCTGCTGCTGCCGCAGGAATTATCATGTTGATAGCCCGTGTATGGGATATGGTGAGCGACCCGCTGATGGGAATTATCGCCGACAGGACGAACACCCGCTGGGGAAAATTCCGCCCATATATTTTGTGGATGGCTTTACCCTATAGTGTGCTGGCAGTACTAACTTTTACTACTCCGGATTTTGGTCAAACAGAAAAAATAATCTATGCCGGGGTAACTTACTTTTTATTGATGACAGCTTTTACTGCAATCAATTTGCCCTATTCATCATTAGGAGCTGTTATGACGTCAGACTCCTACGAAAGGGCTGGCTTAAATTCATACCGATTTATTGCCGCATTTATAGGTCAATTAATTGTGACGGGTACATTGGTTACACTTGCTCATTTTTTTGGAGGAGATGACAGTGCTAAAGGATATCAATATACTTTGATTCTCTTTGCCACAATCAGTTTTGTTCTGTTCATGATTACCTTTAAAACCACAAAAGAGCGGGTGCAGCCTCCAAAAGAGCAAAAGCAAGATCTTTGGGAGGATATTCTTAATTTATTTAAGAACAAACCCTGGGTAATACTTTTCTTTGTGGGTATTATTTCTTTTGTGATGTTCGCCATGCAAAACCTTTCCATCGCTTATTATTTTAAATATTACATCAGCGACGAAGGCGGGGTGCAATTATTCAATGTAATCGGAACAGTGGCGCTCATAGCCGGGATTCCATTATCGAAACCATTGTCGAAACGATTTGGGAAAAGGAATGTTTATGTGGCCAGTTCGCTCATTTCAGGTCTTTTCTTCATTTTGCTTTATCTTCCCGGTGCTGATAATATTGTTTCAATTTATGTCCTGAATATTCTGGCCAAATTTACATATGCACCTGCGGTTCCACTGCTATGGACTATGCTTGCCGATACTGCCGATTACTCGGAATGGAAAAATGGCAGACGGTCAACAGGTCTTGTTTTCTCGGCAGCAACTTTTGCCCAAAAAGCAGGCTGGGGAATCGGTGGGGCTTTGGCCGGATGGTTGTTGGCATTGTACGAGTTTATCCCTAATATGGAGCAATCTTCATCAGCACTTACAGGAATTAAACTTATGATTTCCGTTTTTCCGGGAGTGCTTTATATGTCGTCCGCCATTCTTTTGTACTTTTATACAATCGACCATAAAACATGCCTGCTTATGCAAACAGACTTAGAGGCCAGAAGGGAAGGGGAAAATGAATAATAGAATAATTGAACCTATTATTGATATTGTTGCAGGTTTCAGGTTACAAGTTGCAAACTGTAACTTGCAACCTGTAACTTGCAACAGATTTAAACTAAAACTAATAATTCCATTAATTAACAAATTAAACTTTTAAAATCATGAAACAACTTTTTACAATTTTTGCACTTGTACTATTCGGGTTAATAGGCAATGCGCAGTACATCTACAACGATTTTGATGCAAATCAAAATAATGAATTTAGTGGCTGGCCAAACATGCCAGCTGTTGTTGCAAACCCTGGCGCTTCCGGTGTAAATACCAGTGCCAATGTTGCTGAGTTTGTCAGGTCAGAAGAACAATGGGCACATGCTTTTACCGTATTAGATGGCATGATTGACTTTACAACCGGCGAAATGTTCCACTTGAAGGTATGGTCGCCCATAGCTTGCGAAATGTTATTTAAACTTGAAGATTCAAACAACGGTGGTGTTAATGTCGAGAAATTCCAGAATATTACAACCCCAAACCAATGGGTTGAGCTTACTTTTGATTTCGCAGGGACAGCTTCAGGAACTTACGACAAGATTGTAATTTTCTTCGATTTTTCCACAACGGTCAACAACACATTCTATTTTGATGATGTTGAAGGTCCTGAGTACGGTGGTGGTGTAACACCTGGCGACCCTGTGTCTTTGCCTGTAACTTTCGACGATGACGAAATCAATTATGGTCTTACTGACTTTGGTGGGAATGTTTCTGAAATTGTTGTTGACCCTACCAACGCTGAAAACAAGGTTGCCAAATCCATCAAAACTGATGTTGCCGAAACATGGGCTGGAACTACTGTTGGTGGAACCGTTGGATTTGATGCTCCGATTGCATTTGCCGAAGGCGCAACTACAATGACTGTTGCTGTTTGGTCTCCTACAACAGATACTCCTATTCGCCTCAAAGTTGAAGCGGCAAGCGACCCTACCATCAGTGTAGAAACTGAAACACTTACAACCATGGCTGAAGCCTGGGAAGTAATGACTTTTGATTTTAGTAATGAAGCTCCCGGTACCGAACCTTTAAGCTTTGACAAAAGCTATAACAAAGCATCCATCTTTTTCAATTTTGGAACTACCGGAGCAGTTGCAGGTGAGCAAACCTATTATTGGGATGATATGGAATTTGGTGGCGGTGGTGTTGAGCCAAAGCCTCTGGAAGCATGGGATGTGCAGGATAATTTTGAAGGCGACGGCTATGCCACAATTACTGATTGGAAATTCCAGGATCCCGAGCTTGTGGACCTAACTATCGTTGCTGATCCGATGAATGCCGAAAACCACGTTACAGAATACAACCGTTCAGGAGCTTTTGAATGGACAAATGCGCAGTTCATCCTTGATCACCGCATGGATTTAAGTGTTAGGAATAAGTTTGAGATTAAGGTTTATTTCCCTTCAAGTAATGCCTACGATGATATGCTTACACCTACAGCCGCATTAAAACTGCAAAACAGCCTGCTTGGTGGGGATGCATGGACAACACAAACCGAAATCAAACTTACGGTTGAAGAATATGATGCATGGGTAAGCCTTGAGTTTGACTTTGCCGAAGTTGCCGACCGTGAAGATTACGACCAGGTAGTTGTACAACTTGGTGGCGAAGGACACTTTGTTCCGGGTATGTTCTATTTCGATGATATCCACCTGATGGATAATTCTTCTATCTGGGAGCAGAATGTTAAATCATTCGATATTTTCCCAAATCCTGTTACCGATGAGTTTGTGATTGAAGGAATTGAAAACATTAGCAATGTAAAGATTTACAATATGCAGGGACAAGTTGTTGTTGCGAAAACAGGAAATGCTTCTGTATTCAATGTGTCGCAACTCGCCAGCGGAGTTTACCAGGTTGTAGCCGAAACATCCGAAGGGTTTTTACATACGGCAAAAATGCTGAAAAAGTAATACCAATTAACAATCGGTATAGATTTCTCATAAGCTAGGTTTTTCAAAAGAGGGCATCCATTGGGTGCCCTTTTTTTTATTGGTGAGAAATTAGCAAATGAAAGAATCGTAATTCCTAAAGTGCTTTATATTAAAGTATAAAGACTAAGTTGATGTATTTTTGATGTAGTGCTTTTTTCCTATTGATGAAATTTTGCTGTTGTAGAATATTTTGCTAACACCTTTAGTAAAAGTAGTTTCGCTCCTCGATGCAAAAATCACATTTCAATAATTAAACAATAGGAACAGTATGATGAAAAAATTACTTTTACTCATGGCTTTCAGTGTATTTGCCTTTGCCTCATGGGCACAAAGTACACACACAATCGATTTTGAACCTGCCGGTGTAGGTGCCGATTGGGAATGGGTTGCTACTGAAATAGCACCGGATTTCAATATAATTTCCAATCCTGTAAGTAGTGGTATTAATACCTCAGCTACGGTTGTTGAATTTACTGCATATACCACAGACAGAAATTGGGCTTTATGCTATACGGATGATGATGGCGGATTCACATTCGATGCTAGCAACTCAACAGTAAAAATTATGGTCAATAAGCCTGTCATAAGTCCCGTTGGGATTAAATTTGAAGGACCTAATGGAAATTTTGAAATTAACATTCCTAACACTGTTACAGACCAATGGGAAGAAATAGTGTATGATTTTTCTGAAAAAATTGGAATTGGCTATAGCAGAGTGGTGATAATCCCTGACAATATTCCATGGCTAGTTAATGGTTTCGATAGAACTGAGGATGTTACCTTTTATTTTGATAATATCCAGGTTCCTGACGGAACCGTAGCCCCTCCCTTACCTGAACCAACGACTGTACCACCTATCCCATCTCAATTAGCGGAAAATGTACTTTCAATTTACACTGAGGTTTACCCAAATCTTGAAGGAACCAACTTCAACCCATTTTGGGGACAGTCAACACAAGTTACCGTTGATTATGTTGCTGCAGGAAACAATACCCTAAAATATGCAAACCTCGACTACCAGGGTACAGAGTTTACCAATCAGGATGTTTCTGGCTATGAATTTATCCATGTCGATTTTTGGACACCAAACTCTACGGTACTCGACTTTTTCCTGATTAGCTCGGGACCGGGAGAAGAAATCGCATATGCCCTTCCCATAACTGCCGAAAGCTGGGTGAGCGTTGACATACCTTTATCAAGTTTTGTACCTCCTGTTGACCTCACAGATGCATTCCAATTCAAGGTATTTGGCAACGGAACTGTATATTTTGATAACTGGTATTTTTGGAGAAACCCGGTAAATCCTGTAGCTGATGCTACTTTAAGTGACCTTCTTGTTGATGGCGAAACCGTTGATGGATTTTCACCTTCAACCCTGAATTACACTGTCGAGTTGCCTTTTGGTACAACTGAAGTTCCCACGGTAACGGCTGAAACCAACAATACCAATGCAACTTATCAAATAAACGCTGCAACTACTTTACCCGGAACTACTGATGTTGTTGTAACCAGCGAAGATGAAACAAACACATTGACCTATTCAATCGAGTTTACAATTGCCGAATTAAGCCCCACTTCAGATTACTGTGAAACCGAAGTGTGGCATTTTAACGATCCCATACATGTATCATCAGCAATTTATCTTACAATAACAAATGTAGATGCCACTTCAATGTTTATTGAAATAGAATCAGCCGATGATGACCCGGTCGATTTGCTGCAAGTGAACACCAGCAGTGGGGGAACACCTTCAAATCCGAACACCTCGATCCCTGGTAAAATTAGCAGGACACTCACATGGGCTGGTGCACCTCCAACTGATGTTGGATTGACCATATTATGGAGTAAAGAGTCGCAGCCGGGTAACTCGATGTTGCTACCTTTTACCGTTCCTTTTGAGGCAAGCTGTTCAGGTGGTTCAAATTCTGTAACTTTCAATCCCCAGAATGGAGCTACTGATGTCGAGGTAAGCGTTAATCCTGCAATTACTTTTTCACCAGCAATTGAAATGGCTGATGGCAGTGCAATTACAAATGCCGATATTGCCAACCTAATAAGCTTTAAAGAAACTGATGCTTCCGGGGCTGACGTGCCCTTTGTAGGTTCAATCAACGCTGGAAAAAATGTAATTACAATCGATCCTGCTGCAGAGCTGGATGGTGGTCAGGTATATTACTTCGCGCTTAATGATGAAGTAGTCAGGTATCTGGATATCGAAGGCGACCTGATTCCAGGACAAAGCATATCTTTTACTACTGTTGCCGGGGTTAAGCCTTATCTTGCATTGAATGTTCAGGATAATTTTGAGGATGATGGCTGGGCAACGATAGACGATTGGTTCTTCCAGGATCCGGATATGCTTCCACTTCCTGTTGTTGAAGACCCTGTGGATCCGGCAAACCATGTAGCTGATTACAATCGTTCAGGAAACTTTGCATATGCCAATGCCCAATTTATTCTCGATCACAGGATGGATCTGACCCAAAGAAATATTTTCGAAATGAAGGTTTATTTCCCATCTTCAAATGATTATTCAGGGGCATTAGCTCAAACAGCCGCCATTAAAATACAAAACAGTTTGCTTGGGGGCTCTGCATGGGAAACACAAACGGAAGTGGTGCAAACCGTCACGGTATTTGATCAGTGGGTAACTCTTGAGTTTGACTTTGGTGCTGCATTCGATCGCGATGATTACGATCAGGTTGTAGTACAATTAGGTGGTGAAGGACATGATGTTCCGGGTCAGTTTTATTTTGATGATATTGAACTGTTACCCATTCAAACTGGTTTAGTTGCAGATTTTAGTGGAACACCTACCTCAGGGTTTACGCCATTAACTGTGCAGTTTACTGACCTTTCTACAGGTGGTCCTCAAACATGGCAATGGGATTTTGATAATGATGGGGTAATTGATTCCAACGAGCAAAATCCTTCATTCACTTACACCGAGCCCGGATCTTATAATGTTTATCTGAAGATTGGCTATCTATTTAGTCCCGGTGAGGATATTGAAGAAAAAGATGATTACATCGCGGTGTCAGACTTAGTCATACCATCTTATGTTTATAATGATTACGATGACAATCAAAATCATATTTTCGAGGGCTGGCCAAATATGCCGGAAGCAGTTGTCAATCCTGATCCTTCAGGAAATAATACAAGTACCAATGTTGGTCAGTGGGCAAGGTCCACTGAACAATACGCGAATATTTTCACCATTGCTGATTACACTGTCAACTTTAGTGAAGGATCAATATTTACACTTCAAGCCTATGCACCATTTGCATGCGAGGTGCTGTTTAAACTTGAAAATACTTCAACAAGTGAAAGCGCCCAACGTTTTGCAACAGTAAGCTCTGCAGATGAGTGGCAATTACTAGCATTCGACTTTAGCGGTGAACAATCCGACCTTTATGATGAAATCATCATTTTCTTTGACTTTGGAAATAATGTCGATAACGTATTTTATTTTGATGATATCAGGGGGCCCGAACCTAATGGCGTGCCTTTGTACAAGCCTTTATTAGCACTCGATGTACAGGATAATTTCGAAGATGATGGCTATGCTACCATTGATCAATGGTATTTCCAGGATCCTGATTTAGTACCCCTGGTAATAGTTGAAGATCCGGAAAATGCTGCCAATCATGTCGCTGATTACAATCGTTCAGGAACTTTTGAGTGGACAAATGCACAATTTATCCTGGAGCACCGCATGGATTTGAGCGAGAGGAATCAATTCGAGATGGACGTTTACTTTCCATCTTCAAATAATTACTTCGGAGGTTTGCCCAACACTGCTGCTGTTAAACTGCAAAATAGCCTTCTTGGAGGTGAGGCTTACACAACGCAAACAGAAATTGTTATTACAGTAGTAGAATATGATCAATGGGTCACACTGCTTTTTGATTTTAGTGCTATTGCCGATAGTGTAAATTACGATCAGGCTGTGGTTCAATTAGGTGGTGAAGGACATTTTGTTCCCGGCCAGTTTTATTTTGATGATTTTGTGTTGTTAGGTGTTCAAATGCCCTATATGCAGACTGTTGTGTTGAGTGAAGGTTGGAGTGGGATTTCAAGTTATGTGGTACCTTCAAATTCAAACATTGAAGATATGCTTGGGCCAATTATTGAGGATGTAGAAATCATCGTTGGTCCAACGGGATTTTATTATCCTGCCAATGGCACAAACACGCTGGGGGATTGGGATTCACAAAGTGGATACATTCTCAAGATGTCCAACGCAAGCCAGCTTGAAATATCCGGAAATGAACTTGTAGATTTGAACCTGACAATTCCATCAGGTTGGTCAGCCCTTCCTGTGCTTTCAGCATGTGCCATTTCCATTGAAGATCTTTTCGGTAGATCAGATGAAGTAATTATGATTAAAGACGTCGCCGGAACACAGGTTTATTGGGAGGAAAAAGAAATCTTTACCCTTGATGCCTTGCAACCGGGAGTATCCTACTACATCTTCACTAATGCTGCATTTACAGTTACTTATCCAGAATGCGTAGGAGATTACACCCTCATTTGGTCCGATGAGTTTGATGGGTCGGAAGTAAAAATGGAAAACTGAACTTTTGAAACGGGAGCCTGGGGCTGGGGAAACGGAGAATTGCAAAACTACACTGATGGAGATAACGCTGAAATAGTGGATGGCAAGCTGATTATTACGGCCCGCAAAGTTGATGACAACATGCAACCGGGTTCCTACACATCTTCTAGAATGGTAACAATGGACAAACAGGAATTTCAATATGGCCGCATGGAAATAAATGCAAAGCTTCCTTCAGGAACCGGCATATGGCCTGCAATATGGATGTTGGGCAGCAACTTTAACACTACCGGGTGGCCGGCTTGTGGCGAAATTGATATTATGGAATATGTTGGATACACACCCAATACTGTTTACGCAACAGTCCATACAAGCTCAGGAAGTGGCGGGGCTGGCAGTGGCAACAGTATGTCAGTGCCAACTTGTGAGGAAGATTTCCATACCTATGGCCTTATCTGGACAGAAGAGAACTTGACATTTTACGTGGATACACCCGAAAATGTATTGCATACCTATGCACCTGAAGTAAAAACAAATGACAACTGGCCCTTCGACCAACCGGCGTTCTTTTTGTTGAATGTTGCCGTTGGAGGTACATGGGGCGGTGCACAGGGCATCGACAATTCCATTTTCCCACAATCCATGGAAGTGGATTATGTAAGGGTTTATCAAAAAACAAATTAATAAAAAACTTAATATTCTCTAATAACATTAAAATAAGCTGATTAATATTGGGAAGCAAAAATTATTTAGGTGTTACAGGTTTCAAGTTACAAGTTGCAACCTGTAACTTGCAACTGCTACAAACTGGTTTTAAACAGCAAAAAAATCGTTAATACTTTAAACAGAAATAACAATAATTACAAAATGAAAAAACTAACAATCATCTTACTGGCATTTTTCTCAATTTCGGGATTGAATGCCCAGTACATCTACAACGATTTCGATGGAAATCAAAACGAAGAATTTGGAGGGTTTAACAATAATCCGTTTATTGTTGCCAACCCTGATCCCTCGGGGATAAATACCAGCGCAAATGTGGCTGAGTGGGAAAGGGGCGAAGGTTTCCAGTGGGCACATGTTTATACTGAACTGGATGGTAAAATAGACTTTACTACAGGTACAGCATTTCAATTGAAAGTATATTCTCCTATTGCCTGCGAAGTATTGTTCAAACTTGAAGACAAAACCAATGCCGGTGTTTTTTTGGAAGTGATGGGCAATGTTACCACTGTAAATCAATGGCAGCTATTGACCTACGATTTTAGTGGCGCGGCTTCCGGAACCTACGACAAGCTTGTAATCTTTTTCGACTTTGCCACAACAGTAAACAACACTTTCTATTTTGATGATGTTGAAGGACCGGAATATGGTGGTGGAAGTACAGGAGACCCTGTTACTTTACCTGTTACTTTCGACGATGAAAACGTGAATTATGCTCTCACTGATTTTGGTGGTAATGTATCCGAAATTATTGTTGACCCTACCAATGCAGCCAATATGGTAGCAAAATCAATTAAAACTGAAACTGCTGAAACATGGGCTGGAACTACCGTTGGAGGAACCGTTGGTTTTCCAGTTCCAATTCCATTTGCTGAAGGAGAAACTGTGATGACCGTCGCTGTTTGGTCTCCTGATGCAGGAACACCAATTCGCCTTAAAGTTGAAGCTGCAAGCGATCCAACTATCAGTGTCGAAACAGAAACAAATACAAGTTTGGCACAAGCCTGGGAAGTTATGACTTTTGATTTTAGTAATGAAGCCCCGGGTACTGAACCTATCAACTTTGCTAACAGCTACAATAAAGCCTCTATCTTTTTCAATTTCGGTACCACCGGCGCAATAGCTGGTGAGAAAACCTACTATTGGGATGATATGGAGTTTGGAGGATCAGCAGGTCCTTCATTAATTTTCTTTCCGGCCAATGGAGCTACTGATGTTGAAACTACGGTCAACCCAAGTTTATCATTTTCAGTGCCTGTTGAAAAAATTGATGGAAGTGAAATTACCAACGCTGATATCGCTGGAATTGTAACTTTTAAAGAAACTGATGCCAGTGGTGTTGATGTGCCTTTTGCAGGAACGATAAATACTTCGAAAACGCTCATTACAATTGACCCAACATCTGATCTGGCAAACGGACAGGTTTATTATTTGGCTTTGAATGGTTTTGTAATTAAATATGTGGATGGCGACTTCATTCCTGGTCAGGATGTAACTTTTACAACTGGTGCTGATCAAAAACCTTACCTGGCTCTTGATGTGCAGGATAATTTTGAGAATGATGGCTGGTCAACAATCGATGCATGGTTTTTTCAGGATCCGGATATGTTGGATTTAGCCATTGTTGAAGACCCTGTGAATTCAGCCAATCATGTGGCCGATTACGCGCGGACGGGCAATTTTGATTATGCTAATGCGCAATGTATCCTCAACCACAGGATGGACCTCACCGAAAGGAACAGCTTTGATTTGAAGGTATATTTCCCTTCGTCAAATGATTACACAGGGGCACTTACACCAACAGCAGCCATAAAGCTACAAAACAGTTTGCTTGGACCTGATGCCTGGACAACACAAACAGAAGTAAAGCTTGACGTTACTGACTTTGATCAATGGGTGACCCTGACCTTCGATTTTGCTGTTGTTTCCGACAGAGATGACTATGATCAGATTGTGGTTCAATTGGGAGGTGAAGCTCACGCAGTTCCAGGTCAATTCTATTTCGATGACTTCCAGCTAATGGGAGAATCAATTAATGGAAACCTTTCCTTCAGTCCTGCTGATGGAACTACCGGTGTTGATGTTACTGTCAGCCCAACTTTAAGTTTTTCACTCCCGGTTGCTATGACCGACGGTAGCGAAATTACAAATGGTGATATTGCTTCAATAGTAGCTTTTAAAGAAACCGATGCTACAGGTGCTGATGTTCCATATACTGGAACTATTAATGCCGAGAAAACCATAATCACCATCGATCCAACAATGGATTTGGAAGAAGGACAAGCCTACTATGTTGCTCTTAACAATGAAGTAATTAAATACCAGGGAGGCGATCCTATTTCTGGCCAAAGTGCTACTTTTACAACTGCCGTTGGCGTTAAGCCTTATCTGGCCCTTGATGTACAAGATAATTTTGAAAATGATGGATGGACAACAATTGACGAATGGTTTTTCCAGGATCCCGATATGCTTCCGCTTAATATTACCATTGATCCTGATAATGCGGCCAACCATGTAGCTGACTATAATCGCACAGGAAGTTTTGAATATACAAATGCGCAGTTTATTTTAGATCACCGCATGGATCTAAACGAGATGAATATTTTTGAGTTATTGGTTTACTTCCCATCATCTAACGATTATTCTGGTGCACTTGCTACAACAGCAGCCATTAAGCTTCAAAATAGTTTATTAGGGGGCAATGCATGGACAACCCAAACCGAAATATTACAAGATGTTGATGAATTTGATCAGTGGGTAACGCTCCATTTTGATTTTAGTGCCATTGCAGATAGTGTGAACTACGACCAGGTTGTTGTTCAGTTAGGTGGCGAAGGACATTTAGTTCCTGCGCAGTTTTATTTTGATGATATCCAATTGATGTCGGATGTTGGGATTGGTGAGCCTAACTTTACTAAGGTACAGGTTTTTCCCAATCCAGCTATTGATGTAGTGAATATCAATGGAGTTGAAAATATAACTTCAGTGCAGGTATTCAATAACATGGGTCAATTGGTAATGTTACAGGAAAATAGCAGCCAAAGATTAAATATCTCAGAACTATCTTCAGGTATTTACAATCTTACAATCCTGGATGAAAAGGGACAACGGTATTACTCGAAAGTATTAAAAAGATAGCAGATAAGGGATGCCCGCCTTGCCGGTGAGGCAGGCAATCCCCGACTAACCAACCTTCATTTCGTTTAGGTTGGCAGAGGAAGGGGATGGCGGCCCTGGTTTGGTATGTCATTGATGGTCATTTGTAGTCATTAAAAGTATTACACAAATGACAGCGAAGCAAATATCGCGCGTAGCGCAAATGACCATAAATGACAGCGAAGTAAATGACGCACGAAGTGCCAACAACAAATTGATATAGAACGAACTTACAACGAATATTCATTTTTTTATTAACTAAAAACTTTTTTATTATGAGAAAACTATTACTAAGTCTTATGATGCTTTTAGCATTTGGTGTATTTGCACAAAACCCTTTACTTCCCATTGATATGGAAGACCCGGCTGATGATGCATGGGTAGGTGATGGAGGTTGTGTTTTTAGTCTTGAAACTACCATGTTTTCGCCTAATCAGGTTGGAAAAATCGATGGTGGTGGAGATCAATGGAATAGTAGGGTTGATTTAGCATTGGGAACATATATCGATATGACCACAGCAAACAAGACATTTACATTTGAATTGTACACAGTTACAGAAGATGTAATGACAGGCTTATTCCAAATTTCAAGCGAGAAAGATGGTGGATTTCCCATTGAAATGCAATTTACTACAGATGGGGCTATAGGTTGGCAAACCATAGAACTGGATTTCATAAATGCAGCAAATGGCTATCCCAATGCAGGTTTACCTGTAGTTTACGGGCAATATGCCAGGGTTTCAATATTTACAAATTTTGGATCTACCAATCCTGGAACTTATTATTTTGATGACATCGCGGGTGCAGCTAATGGCGAAGTAATTGTTGCTGACCCTGCTCCAACAACGGTTCCTCCAATTCCCGGCCATGCTGAGGAAGATGTAATTTCTATTTATACCGAAGTTTATACTAATCTTGTGGGTACTAATTTTAACCCCGGATGGGGGCAAGTAACAACTGTTACTGTTGATTATGTTGCTGCCGGTAACAATACTTTAAAGTATGAAAACCTGAATTACCAGGGTACGCAATATACTAACCAGGATGTTTCAGGTTTTGAATATATCCATGTTGATTTTTGGACACCAAATTCTACAGTTCTGAATTTTTATCTTATCAGTTCTGGTCCCGGTGAAGAAACAGCCTATGCCTTACCCATCGCTGCTGAAACCTGGGTAAGTGTGGACATTCCTTTATTAGATTATGTTCCACCTGTAAACCTTGCAGATGTATTCCAATTTAAGGTAGATGGTAACGGAACCGTTTATTTTGATAATTTTTATTTCTGGAAAGAACCTGTCGTTCCCGGTACAGATGCAAATTTAAGCGATCTTCAGATTGATGGAACTACCGTTGATGGTTTTGCCCCCGGAACACTTGCTTATACTGTTGAGCTGCCCGAAGGAACAACTGTAGTCCCTACTGTTTTTGCCCTTACAAATGATCCTGAGGCAAGTTTCGAAATCTTTGATGCAGCCGCTTTACCCGGAACTACCGAGGTTGAAGTTACTGCTTCAAACGGTACAAGCCAACAAACATATACAGTTGAATTTACTGTAGCAGGACCTGTTCCTTCTTCAGAATACTGCGCAACCGAAACATGGCACTTTGGTAATCCTGCAGAAGAAGCATCAGCCATTTTCCTTACAATTATGAATATTGATGCCAATACTATGTTTGTTGAAATCGAATCAGCATTTGGATTGCCGGTTGACTTTTTAGATGTACTTGGTGGTAGCGGGGCAACACCTTCAGCTGAAGACTTTTCAGTTCCAGGTAAAATTAGCAGGACTTTAACATGGACTGATCCCCCTGCTGATGTTGATTTGAATATTCAATGGAGTAAGGAAGGATTTGTAGGTAACTGGCAATTAAGCCCCTCAGACATCACAGTACCTTTTGCTGCAACTTGTTCATTTGAAGGCCCCTTTGATGTTACTTTCAAGGTAGATATGTCGCAGTATGGTGTTGACTTTACAAACGTTTTCCTGAGTGGAAGTTTCAATGGATGGAACGAAGCTTTCCTTATGCTTGATGAGGATATGGACAACATATACGAAACTACGCTGGTACTAGATGATGGTACTTACGAATACAAATTTCAACTTGACAACTGGTCTGTACAGGAGGAATTTGTTGGTGGCGAAGAATGTACAGTTACTAATGGTGACTTTACAAACAGGTTTATCGAAGTTAGTAACGACATACAGCTACCTGCTGTTTGCTGGAACAGTTGCGATGTTTGTCCTGAAATGCTCTATGATGTTAACTTTAGTGTTGATATGAATGAACATGCTGATGATTATGACAATGTTTACCTGAGTGGAAGTTTCACTGATTGGTGGTGTGGTGATTGTACTGAAATGCTCGACCCTGATACGGATGGGGTTTATGAAGTAACCGTTCAGCTTACCGAAGGTGCTTACGAATACAAATTCACCCTTGATGGTTGGGCACAGCAGGAAAATTTTGTTGGTGGCGAAGAATGTACTGTTACAAATGGGGGCTATACAAACCGCTTTGTTGAAGTTAGCGAAAATGTTGTTATCCCTGAAGTTTGCTGGAATTTCTGTGTTACTTGCGAAGAAGTGCCTGAACCACAAAATGTAACTTTTAAAGTTGATTTATCGCAATACAAGGGAGTGTTTACAAATGCCTATCTGAATGGTAGCTTTAACGGCTGGTGTGGCGATTGCAGCCAAATGCTTGATCCGGATATGGATGATATTTATGAAATCACCATGTTATTGGATCAGGGTTCATACGAATACAAATTTACTTTGGATGGCTGGTCAGTTCAAGAAGAGTTTACAGAAGGTGATCCTTGTACCATAACCTTGGGCGGATATACAAACCGTGCACTTTTGGTTGAAGATGAGGAAGTAATACTGGATGTTGTGTGCTGGAATAGCTGTGATGCCTGCCCGATGTACCAGACAGGATGGGGAGGAATCTCTGCCAATGTAATGCCTGAAGCCAAAATTTCGATGGAAGAGTTGTTTGCTCCTGTTGTTGATGACATGGTTATTCTCATTGGGAAAGATGGCATTTTCTGGCCTGGCCAAAACCTCAATACCATTGGCGATTGGGATACTTACAAGGGATACAAAGTGAAATTTAGCAATGGTGTTGACTTCATAATTGAAGGTGCAGAATTGACCGACAGAACGGTAAGCTTCGATCCTGGTGTTGCATATATTCCGGTATTGAGCCTTGAACCAGCTTCAGTTGAGGATGTTCTTGTACCTCACGGCTTTGCCATCGAATATGTCTTCGATATCGTTAACCAGGAAATCTACTGGCCAACCGGTGGAATTGTTCCAGGTGTTAATGGAGCTTTGGAAACACTTGAGCCTGGTTATGCTTACCTGGCAAGTTTTAACAATTCTGTAATCCTTGATTTTGATGTTCCTTTGCCAAAAGCAGGAATATTGCAAAAGACTAATTTTAGCAACAATACAAATTGGAACAGTGTTGTCCGTACAGGCTCACAACATATCATTTCTCTTGCTGCTGCAAACCTTGAAACAGGCGATGTTGTTGGCGTTTTCGCTGCTGATGGAACTTGCACCGGAATGGCACAGTACAACGGGATTGACGAAATGTTGCCGTTGGTAGTTTATGGTAATGATATCACTACTACTGATAAGGATGGAATGGCACAAAATGAATTCATGTCTTTCAAAGTTTTCAGCAATGAAACTGAAATGGAAGTGAGTCCGGTTTATAATCAAGCTATCGCCAACCATGATGGCCTGTTTGCCGAAAACGGACTTTCAATCATCAGTGAATTAAAAATGGGTGCTACTGGTATAAATGCTACCGAAGCAATTGCATTCAGTATCTTCCCAAATCCAAACAATGGTAAATTCAACATCAGCATTGCAAATGTTGATGGCTGCAATATATCAGTAATGAACATCCGAGGACAGCAGGTTTATGCTGCACAGGTGAATGGTACTACCATGCTTGATTTGAGCGGTCAGGCCAAAGGTGTTTATTTTGTCAGATTATCTAATGCAAGGTCAACTTCGATTGAAAAAATCGTGATTGAGTAATTCTTAAATTGAATGAATAGACCTTCCAGGTTTCTCGTTTAGGAACATGGCAGGATTTCAAAGTATTGAAGTTCTATTAGCAAAAACCTGGAAGGTCTTTATATTGAGTACTACAATGTATGATTAGACCTTCCGGGTTTCTCTTTTTGGAACATGAAAGATTTTATAACAATGAAGCTTTATTGGCAAAAACCTGGAAGGTCTGTTTTTAAATTTATTTGAAGGGATGCCCGGCTTGCCGGCGAGGCAGGCAAACCCCGACGCAGGAGGGGATGGCGGCCCTGGCACTTCAATATCAGCTAAATTATTACCTCTATTTTAAAAATCATTAACTACAACAACATGCAACGTACCACTACATTATCGACCGCCATTTTTTTTCTTGCCTTACTAACCTTTGGCCTTTGTAGTTCATTAAGCGGACAAATAGTTCCTGTAGGCAGCGGAAGTTACACCACCGTTTTTCCCGGGTTTGACCCGGCAGGAAGAAATACCTACCCTTCAGGTACGCCCTACACTTCAGGGATAGCAGCCAACAAGCCTGTGCCCACAAACGATTGGTGGTCGGCCAAGGTGAAAGAGGCGCATGTAAACAACCTTTTTAATTATCCAACGGCACTCAGGACTATTAATGAAGGATTAGTTCTTAGTTATATCGAAGCACCTTCCACACCAAATGGTAGTAGCCAACCTATGGATACTTTTTTACCCATAATTGTTGGGGTTGATGGCCTCAATGCATCAGCATCCAAAGTTTCTGATTTCTCTGACTGGACCCTTACCATCAATTGGGAGAATTCCACACACAGCTTCAATGCAACCGTCGGATTAGCAATGCCATTTTATTATTTCACAAAAAATATTGATGATGTAGCCACAATCACTGTCAACGAAGGTTCTGTAACTGTTAGCGGCGAAATGATAGTTGTCGAAAATGCCCACCAGGGTGCCGACTTTGCCATTTATGCCCCGATGGGTTCAACCTGGTCGCAAAGTGGCAACAAATACACTTCAACACTCAATGGTAAAAATTATTGGTCGGCGGCCTATCTTGCTCCTTCAGCAACAAGCGTTAGTGCTGTTGCAAACGAGTATAAAAAATATGCCTATGTATTTCCAGTAAATACATCAACATCCTGGAACTATGATGAAGCGAGCTCGGTGATGCGCACCGAATTTTTGGTTGATACAGAAATTATGGAGGGCAGCGAAACAAATGTCTTACTTGGCTTATTGCCACATCAATGGGGTAATTTGGCCGTCGATTCGCCTACACCTGATGGATATAGCTATTCCTCAATCAGGGGAAATATTAAAACGCTGGATGGAAACGAGTTTTATGTTGAAAATACTTTTCACGGGATTTTGCCCACCCTTCCATATTTAAATAATTACAGCCAGGGTTTTGACCCAAGTAAGCTGAACGAAAAAATTTCGTTGATAGAAAATGACGGACTGGCAACCTGGACCGATTCCTACAACGAAGGCCAGGTGATGAACCGCCTGATACAAACTGCACGCATCGCCGATTTGACGGGTGATGTTGAAGCCCGTGATAAAATGGTGCTAACTATAAAAGAACGTTTGGAAGATTGGCTGAAAGCCGAGCAGGGCGAAGTAGCATTTATCTTCTATTATAATTCTACCTGGTCAGCACTCATCGGTTATCCTGCCGGACATGGTCAGGACGGAAATCTCAACGACCATCATTTTCACTGGGGATACTTCATTCATGCCGCAGCGTTTGTTGAACAATTCGAACCCGGATGGGCTGATGATTGGGGTGATATGATTAACCACCTCGTCCGTGATGCCGCAACAACTGACTGTGATGATGAGTTATTTCCCTATTTAAGAAATTTCAGCCCTTATGCCGGCCACTCCTGGGCAAATGGTTTTGCTACCTTCCCTTTCGGTAACGACCAGGAATCTTCTTCCGAAAGTATGCAATTCAGTTCAGCCCTCATCCATTGGGGAACAATAACCGGCAACGAAGAAATCCGCAACCTTGGAATATATTTATACACCACCGAACATTCTGCTCTGCAAGATTATTGGTTTGATGAAAACGAACGTACTTTCAAGCCGGAATACGAATTTAGTCTTGTTTCAAGAATTTGGGGCAACGGGTACGATAACCAAACATTCTGGACTTCGGATATTGCTGCGGCCTACGGCATCGAATTATATCCAATCCATGGAGGCTCGTTGTACCTCGGACATAACCAGGAATATGTTCAAAAACTCTGGGCTGAAATGACTGAAAATACAGGAATTTTAACTAATCAGGCAAATGATAATTTGTGGCACGACGTCTATTGGCAGTACCAGGCTTTTCTTGATCCGGAAGGCGCCATCGAATTGTACGATTCTTATCCCGACCGCTCATTGAAGTTCGGTATTTCAGAAGCGCAAACCTATTACTGGTTGCACGCAATGAATGCGATTGGTTACCCGGATGCCTCCTTAACAGCCGATTATCCTGTAGCTGCTGCCTTTAATTTGGATGGCGAAATTACCTACGTTGCTCATAATTACACAGATTCTCCAATAGTTGTTTCTTACTCTGACGGCTACCAACTGGATGTGCCTGCAACTTCGATGGCAACGAGCAGGGATATCGCCATCAGCGGTACTTTGAGCAGCAGTTTCAACCAGGCGTTTCCAAATGGAAGTGTTGATTTATCCGTAACAGTTGAAGGTGGAACAGCATCAAAAGTTGAGTTTCTCGATGGTTCAGAAATAATTGGTGAAGTTTTACAAGCACCCTATGCTTTTAAAGCAGAAAATCTAGTCCCGGGGAAACATGCCTTTTATGCCCGGGTTTTCGAAGGAGTAGCATTTGCAGTTACGAATACTGTAACTGTAGTTGTTGGACGTCAGTTACCTTATCTTGGCTCAGCCTTTGCAATTCCCGGAATCATCGAAGCCGGCTTGTACGATAAATTTGAAGGTGGCAACGCACAGGACATTTCCTATGTTGATGTTTCGGTAGAAAACGAAGGCGGCTTTCGCCCCGAAGAATATGTTGACGCCTTAATGGTTAACAACGAAGGCGCCACTGTTGGTTGGTTAGCTGCCGGTGAGTGGCTTGAATATTCAGTAATTGTTGACCCACCAGGTTATTATTCCTTTTCATTCAGAAATGCTTCTGATAATACCAGCGGTGGTGGACCATTCTATCTCGAATTGGATGGCAATGCCATCACGGATGATATCCCTGCTGGCTATACCGGTGGCTGGGATAATTGGGTGAGTTCATCGGCAGGTGAAGTTGCGCTTTCGCAAGGCGAACACATCCTGAGGGTTAATTTCCAAAGTGGTGAATTCAACCTCGGTAAAATGACTTTCACTTATGTTGCACCACTTGATTATAACCAGCCTGTTGCTGATGCCGGTGATAATGTTTTGGTGATTTTGCCCGCAAGTACTACAAATTTAGATGGTTCAAACAGTTACGATCCGGGTTCGGAAACCTTAAGCTACAACTGGACTCAGGTTTATGGGCCTTCGGTGGTAAGCTTCTCGGATAACACGATTTCAAACCCGGAAATATCATTACTGGTCGAAGGTGTTTATTTAATTGAACTGGAAGTAGAAAATGAGAGTGGTTATTCTGATACTGACGAACTATTCGTTACGGTTAGCGAAACCTCAATTATTCCTCCGGTAGTGAATATTACCTTTCCTGCTAACAATACCGAAATCACAATAGAAACTGAGTTTACTATTTTTGCTGAAGCATCGGATTTGGACGGAACAATAGACAAAGTGGAATTCTTTGAAGATGATGTTTTGATAGGAACTACAACCGAAGCACCATATACTTTGGATTGGTCATTCCTTTCCTTAGGTAGTTATGAAATGACTGCAAAAGCAACCGATAACGACGGAAATTCAACCCTTTCTCCTGTTGTTAACCTGATTGCTATTGATGCACCACCCTGCAACGGAACCCATCCTAATGGTGAATGGGGATATGAGTTTTCACCCGATGATTCAAACCCAACCTTAACTTTTATTCCATCTATTCCCGGTGTAGGCAGCCCAACTTGTCTTCTGTATTACAGCACTTCTGGCAATCAACCCTTTCCGGGATACGGTGTTACACCAAATGTTCCATACCAACTTGTGGCCGAAGAAGGAAGTACCGTGTATTTCTATTATACCTATTCATATCCCGGGCAGGGCGAGCATACAACCGTAGATGATATTCTTACATTTGAAGTAGGTAATTGTATTACTACAAATATTTTGGAGGCCAACAGTAACACTTTTGTTGAGTATAGTCCGAATCCGGTAAATGATTATTTGAATTTACATTTTGAAGGGAGCAAAAATCAGGTTTCGATTTATGATATTAGGGGTTTATTAATCGACAGCTTTGAAATACAATCGAGTGAGTGTTTTTATGATATGAAAGCTTTTCAACCTGGAATATTTTTTTTCAGGGTATCTAATAGTAAAAGTGTTCAGAGTTTTAAGGTGATTAAGGATTAACCTCAGTACGCTTGGCTCAGTGCAAAAGCGATTTCGAATTGCTATTTCTTCTTTGTGTCTCCGTGTCTCTGTGGTTCATATTTCTTTACCACAAAGGGCACCAAGACACAAAGAATCCAAGGTAATATGGATTCATAGTACTACCTCACAAAAACAACTCTTCGCGTTTGCCTCACATCATCAAAAACAAAGCTGCACAAATACATTCCCGGAGGTACATTTATGCTGATATTATTCGATTGTGTTTGTTGGATGTTGGCTGATTGAATCAATTGCCCGGACAGGTTATAAATCTCCAGTTTATCGCCAAGTAGTTCCGGTTGTTGACATTCCAGGTAAATTGTTGTAGATGATGAGTAAAGATTAATTTCCGGTTTTGAATATTGTTCCACTCCAACCCCAACCGAATAAGTGCCACTGGTTAAATCTTCAAAACTATTAAGGATCTTATCTTTCATGGTCACCGAGACATCAACTGAATAGGTAACATTCCCGGCCAATTTAATGGTGGCCATTGAAGCATTTTGAAAAATTACAGTATCGATTTCCAGGCTTGGTGGTGCGTAATTAAGTGTGAAGTACTTGTTTTTCAGTATTGACCGACTGAAATAATCATCAGTTAAAGTAAGGTCTATATCCGGGTAATATCCCGATAATTCAGCAGATGGGGTAAGCAAGGTGCCGGGAGTATTATTGTCAATCCAGAATATCCGGTTGAAAAACCAGGTTTCGAAATATTCCACTTCATCATCATAGTCATTCCCCTGCCAGTCGTAATTTGGCCAGACATATTCCCCCAAAATGGGCCAGCGCTCATAATTTCGTTCCTGGGCATCGTCAATATAGGTCGTTATCGAATCGATGGCATATTCCAGGTTTTCGTTACTCAGTTCATTTTGCCTGAGTTGATACCATCGAGTGGAAAAAAGATCAGCAAAATAGTCATCTTCCATCAGGCGTTTCCACCAGAACATGATGCTCCAATCGTTATTTTGTACTAATGGGTAGAGCCAACCAGTATAGTCGTTTCCTTCTGGCCAGTAATCTACATTTGAATAACCAAGGTTGAAATCCCAGGCCGGTCCGGCAAACAGCTTCCCGCCATCACTATCTTTTTCTTTATGAAAATAAGTGCTGTACCGATAATTGTCAACTTCCTTGGAAATTTCATTCAATACCATCTGATCGACAAACGAACCAACATTGAAATATTTATTGTATCCAAAATTGGGATTGCTGAAATTGGAGCCGGTAAGTGCATTTTCGGCCGAGGTAACATAGTTCTTGATATATATTTTTTGCTGTGAAACCATGTCGTCGGGATCGGGATAATAATACTGAAAGGTAATGTCCATGGCGTTGGGGTAGGGTGGGTTGGGGTTCGATTTCCATCCATCAACGTTGTAAACAAAACCCGAAGGGATTTTGTCAACACTCACAATATAACCACCTGTCAGTTCATCTCCCGAAATATCCTCAGGTTTAAGCGTGGCAATATTTACCCGGTTTTCATCTTTCTTGATTTTCTCCATCAGAATGTAAACGCCCTTGTAATCGTTATTTACAATCACCTCGCAATATCTCATCCTTGAACAATAGGGGTCGAGTTTACTGCCCATGTAAAAAGTCATAAAATTCCTGAGCATCGATTTATCGCTATATGGTGCATACAAAACCCAGTCGTTTTCTTCGGGCAAACCAAGCAGTGGTACATTCAGGTTTTCACCCTCCGCATCCCTGGTTTCGACTCCGTATGATTTTTTTGGGAACATCTGCGAACTTTGTCCTCTTGTTTCAATGCCGATATAGCCGTCATAATCATTGAAGGAATCGTACTGATTGTTCATATTGCCATAGCCGTTGTCGATAATACCCATGGTTCCGGTTATTTTCGGTTCATCAGGAATTGCGACGCCATTTGTGTTTATAATTACTATGGGAAGATTAGATGTCAGGCCACTTGCATAATCCCCAACGCCAATAATATCATCAATATACCAGAGTTTATTGCTTGCAGTTCCCTGGAAATCGAAGAAAATTACCATCCTGACAAAATCCCTGGCAGTTAATCCCGAGAAATCAAAATCCAGATCATCCCATTCTCCGGGTGTGGGAGTCAATTCAATTTCCTCGAATACTGTATTGTTGGCATTCTCGAACTTAAGTAAAACCGATCCACCTGATTCAGGAGTCAAAATTTTTATGCGGTACAAGGGGAACGCTTCAAAACTAATAGGTGAACTAAAGTCAGCGTATATAAAATTGTAAGGGTTTGCATTTGTGGTTATTTCAAAGCAGTGGGCCGAAGGATTAATCGCCCCTTGCTCCGGGTTTGTCACAACTTGCCCATCTTCAGCATATATCGACCATTCCACATTGATACCATCCCAGTTTGCAATGGTATCGTTAACTTGCGATTGAAGTGTGGTTGAAATAAAAGAGAAAAATAGCAATAAAACCAAAAATCCGTATTTCATAATGTTCATCCTGATTCTTAAAATTTAGTGTAATCTAACAATCTGAAAAATAGTAAAATGAAGTGTCAAAAGTACAAAAAATAAGTGGAAGGGATGGGGTTTTAATAGATTTGGGTGTACGACAAATTGCACAATGCGGTTATCATAGGCTACTCATAGATTTTGATATTTGTCGAAGGCCAAATTTAACCCATCCCTGTCGACGGGATGTTCATTAAAAAAATAATATTGGTAAATATTGAACTGATTTGTTATGAGAGATGCTGTCCCATTAGGGACAAAATATTTCTAAAAACAGGAAACACAAATCTAACAAAGTCCCGTAGGGACGTGATACAAATAGGTTTATGGTAATTTGTTTGTATTTTGGTTTGTTGATGGATGTTTTTTTTAAGACATTCAAAAATCATAGCATCCCTAACGGGACTTAATTACGTTTGTCAATGGTATATGCTATAAATATCACGTCCCTACGGGACAGGTGTACAACAAATTTTACAATGAATTGTTGAAAAGTAATTATTCCCTTTGTGAAAAGAAGTATTTTAAAAAGAGTATTTAGCCGTGATGTGGGTTTCATTTTGATAATATGGATTTCAACGCTCAAGCTATAAGGAATACCCATGTGAGCCAAATTACCCTGTGCTTTCCCAAATCAACTTCTTTCCAAACCCCAGCCGGTTGTGTGTCATTTTTATAAAATTGGGTTCAACACCCCATAACAATAGATCCGCGAGCCTGGCAATTGGAAATTTCTTCAGATAAGCTTTGTTTGCCCTTTTCAGAACTTCCCCATTCAGTTCATGCATTGGGCCGGTAAATTGAATGCCCTGGATTTTGCCAACCATGGTAGTTTCGAGGGCAACAGCCCCGGCAACATAATTTTGTTGTTCCACATCTTTAATGTGTTTTGTGTGCCGGTCGGAGGTAAAAACAAAAAGATTGTCACTTTCGAGATAAATATAAAAACACGAGCAGGTATAGGGTCGGTTTTGATTTGATGTGGCCAGGGTGAAAACATGGTGCTCGTTGATGAACTCGATGATTTTGGAATTGATGGGGTTTTCGGTTTGCTGCATGGGTGCCTTAACATTAATTTTTAGTAGTCTTGAAATTTAAATCTAATTACAGATTTCTCAGTCTTCGCCATCAGGCGAATCCATCGAAATGACAGGGTAATAATTTAGTTGGGAGGAGAGGAATATCGGGCGCTCTGCGCCCGATATTCCTCTCCCTATCCCACCTCAAAGCCATTTGTCACCTCGAAGGAGCTTGCGACTGAGAGGCCTATTTTTTGTTTGTTTTTCAATGTTTTACAAAACTTGTCATTAATACCACAGGGAGAAATCTACTCAGCTTTGTTATATTACTATAATTTCTTTATATTTTGTAGATAGCAACTCTTATTAACTACCCATATACATTTTCCCTCAAAAGAAATATTTGTTAACCTAAAAATCAAGGCTTAACGAAACGTAGAAAGTTGGTGATTTATTAATTCTCCCATCTTCGATGCCCCAGGCCAGGTCAGCTTTAATAAAATATCCTAATAGTTTCGTCCGGGCACCAAAACCAATGCCCCCAATTATCGGGTCTTTTTCGTATTGTACCCTGACCCGTAAAGGTCCTGACTCAACATAACGGGTATAAAGCACATTGTTTTCATCGTAGGGGTTCCATCCACTCCACGCTGTGCCAAGGTCACCAAATGTTACCAACTGAAAATTGTTTACGAACTCCGATTTGATGGGCCTGTTTAAAAGATACCTGAATATCGGCATACGGAATTCGGAGTTGAGCACAAGAAAATTATTTCCGTTACGGGCATTTTGATCAAAGCCCCTCATGTTTGTCGCCAGGGTTTGATAAGTCCAGTTTTGGCTATAGTCAATCGGGGTTTCCTGGTTAAACGTCGGGATGATCCAGCTATCGGTGCCACCCATGTAGTACATCAACTTATCGGTGCCAAAATTGGTGCTCCCGGCAATCCTGTTCGCCCAGATAAATTGTCTGTGCAGCCGCAAATAATGCCTGAAATCAAAACCAAGCACCACAAGGTTACGGTCCAATTCCTCTATCAATTGATTGTACTCGCCAAATAGCATAAACCTGCTTCCTTCAAAAAGGTTGAGGCCAATGTTTTTGGTGTCATCATAAATCAGTTGTGCCTTTGCCCCGCCCCAGTTATAAACTGTATTTGGATAGCTGATCGCAAACTCATCAGGGCCGGCAAACACGTAAGTTTCGTTTCTAACAAGGACAGTTCCGCACAAGCGCAAAACCCTGTTCAGGGGATAGGTTAAAATGAAAAACCCTTCGTTGGTATATTGACGCGTGTAATAGGCTGAAAAAAGCAGTTCTTCAAGCGTCCGCCGCTGAAAAACAAATTCCTTGTCCAAGCGCTTTTTGAGATTAGCAAAACTTACAAAATATTCTTTATTGACCAAATCAAGCGATATCCTGAAACCACCCACAATCCTGTAATCTTCCATCAAATCGTTAATCCCAAGTTTAAAGGTGGGGCTTAACCCGGGGCTTGCGTATGTTGGCTTAATATCAAGCCCGGGAATATTGCCATCATCACTGGGGTTGAGGGTTACCGAAAAAGGTTGGTAGCTTTGGTTTAAATACGAAAAATCCACCTGCGTAACCAGTTGGCTTACCGAAAATTCAACCTTGTAATTCCTCTGTTTGGGAATGAAGAAATCGTCCTTTTCTTTTTTCTTCTCAGGCTTCTTGAACCGGTTTTCAACATAATTCAAACTATCCGGGCTGTTCAAATTCACAATACCCTGTTTATCCAACTGGTAATTATCGATATCTATTTTGCCCGAATCCGATACACTGATTTCATCGGGCCGAACATCGTAAGTGTTGTTTCTCATCACATTCCTAAAACTCTTTCTTTGTCGCTGAATTGGTGGGGTTATGGCTGTATCAGAAGTATCAAGTGGCAACTCCGGTTGAATAATAATAGGAGGCTGGTTTCTTTTGTCCAGCTCTTGCATAAAGGGAGTTTTAGAAAGTTCCCGGGCTTCGAGATTTTTTGCCAAAATGAGATCGTCAGTGTAAAGATAATCATAAAGGTCCTGGTTAACAATCCAGCTTTTCATGCTGGCCCGTGGGCTAATGTTATGCTCATTTATGTTTCGCGAATAATTGGTAACCGGGAAGGAACTGGTAAAATACCTGTAATGTACCGTGGTATCAACAAAGGCCACTGCACTGTCGAGTTTACCGACGTATTCGTTGTAAATCCCGTTTTCGTCGCTGAGGTACGAAATATAACCACGGCCATATTCCATGGGCTGGGTTTCGTTGGCCAGGGGAGTGTTGGTCACTCTTCGCAAGAGTGGGCTCCTGGTATTGAAATTCAAAGCAAAAACATCGTAGGTAAGCGATAGTTTCTCGGGCAATTGGTTTTCGCCCCACTTCAGTGTGTCGCCCGGACGGTTTGAGCTGAAAATGATCCTGCTCGAATTTTGAATAAATGCAGGATAAAGATCGTCGTAAATGTCGTTGGTAATTTGATCGTAGCTGCCCGAAGAAATATTGAATGTAAACAAATCGGACTGGCCTTTTTGAACAGCCGAAAATACAAGGTTCCGCCCATCACCAGAGTAAGCCAGGTCAACAATTTTATCGAAACCAAAAATGTTCTGGCTGGTCCACTTGTGCTCATCCACATCATAAAAATATAGCCAAATCAAACCCTTCTTTTCGAGGATCATTGCCAATATTTGGCCTGTTGGGTGCCAGGTGAGCAGCGGGTAGGAGTAATCTATTTTTTCTTCGAGTTTATATCCACCAACATACAGTTTTTTCAGTTTTTCGGTTTGCAGGTCGTGGAGCCACACTTTGTATTTTCCGGTTTCGTTGGTTGCAAATGCAGCATACACAGCATCGGGGCTAATCTGCAATTCTGAATATTTCCTTCGGTTTTTAAATCTTTTCAAAACCCTTTTCCCATCAAGGTGAAAATCCTCTTCGGGTAAATAAGCGTTGGGGTTTTCACGGGCATACAAGGCGCTGTAATATTCCTGCCATTCAATAAACAGGTTCTTAACCGAAATGCCCAACACGTATTGAAACCCGGTTTCGATGTTGCGGCTCACCCTCGTCATATTAATGATGTTGGGCACATTGGATTTACCATATTTTTGTGCAATAAAATACCACAGCGAATGGCCGGCATCGGTCACATATTCATCATCGATGGTAAGCCGGTTAAACTTACTAAACCTCCCCGAAAGGATCATATTCCTGATGCGGTTGTCAATTTCAGTATTCCAGTCTTCGCTCAGGTAAGCAATCAAACCTTTTGAATACCATTCAGGAAAATTCTGAAGTACGGTATTCACCATTTGTGAGCCAACATTGGAACCAAAAATGGCATTGCTCAACAAAACATGCACAATACCCTGCCTGATCTGTCTTTCAAAATTCACCATGCTCCCATCAAAGTAGAGTACAATCTTGTTGCCCAGGATGTGTGTTACCCCACCTATGTTGTATTCTTCGTTGGCCGAAAGACCGATGTTGCTTTGCTTAAGTTCGGTGAGGTTGTTAAAAATAATGAATTGTACTTTTCCTTCGAGGTAGGTGTCCAGGTCACTTTCGAGGCGGCCCAATTCCTTGCTGGCATATTTTGCCGTGTGCACAGCAAGCTCTTTTCCGTTTAAATAAAAATAGGTGTCGAAGCGGTCGAATTTATAATAGGTCCAAAAAAAATCCTTGTACTGCACACGGCTTCTGCCAAACTCCATCTGGTAACCATTGTAAAACTGGGCTTTAGATTCATTTGGCAGGAAATATGAAATAAATACAACGATGGCAAAAAGCCAGCTCAACCGGAAATTGAATTGTTGTAAATATTTCTTCATGTTTGATTTAAAAATCGTTTTAAAAAACAAAGAAAACGAAAACTCTGATAAAGATCACTCTGGGGCATTCATTTTCTCTGAATATTGATAACTTTGTAAAAGAAAAAATATTTCCCAAATAAGAAGTCATTGGCTGTCATTGATAGTCATTTCTAGTCATTGGTTGTCATTAGTTGTTATTGTTTGTTTTATTTTAAATGACGGCGAAGCCTAATGACGCGCAAAGCACTAATGACGATTAATGACAGCCAGACAAACGGCTATCAATACCGGCGCAGACAGATGATAAACACTAATTTAACAACACATCGAGATGATAAAAGTTGAACGTAAAGTTTTTAATGCTTTCCAGGAAAATACCTATCTCGTTTATGATGAAACCGGCGAATGCCTGATTATTGATCCGGGTTGCCACGAAGCTTATGAGGAAGAAGAATTGTACAATTTCATCAAATCGAAGGGTTTAAAACCGGTTGCCCATCTTTATACCCACGCCCACATCGATCACATCCTTGGCAATGGTTATGTGAACAGTACTTATGGTTTAAAGCCGGTAATGCACAAGGCCTCGAAGCCAATTTTTATGAGTGCCGGCGGGCATGGGCGATTGTTTGGCATTGAGATAAACGAGATTGTTGAACCCGAAACCTTTATCGATGAGGGCGAATTCATCAGGTTTGGGAATTCAAGTGTAGAGGTTTTATACACCCCCGGCCATGTTGACGGACACGTTTGTTTTGTTAACCACCCCGAAAAATGGGTGATTGTGGGTGATGTTTTGTTCAGGGACAGTATCGGGCGGACTGATTTGCCCACCGGCGATTTTGATGTGCTCAGTGATAGCATCCGCAATAAGCTTTATACGCTTGGTGCTGATTACACCGTCTATCCCGGCCATGGCCCTGAAACAAGTATTGGGCATGAAATGCGTAATAATCCGTTTGTGCAGCCGTGATATAATTGACAGGCCCTTAAAAGCCAATAGTGCTAACATGTTAACGATTTTTTTTATCCGTTATATCCGTGCTGCTCCGCGTCAGTTTCCCCCATTTGTGTATCGCAATAGGTGCAACGCTTTTGCATTTATCCATCTTAGTTAATTTGCTTTAAAGATAGTATGCCAAAATGGGAAGCCTTCAAATTTTTGCACATGCCAACACAACTTTTTAGGGATATAAAATAGCTTAGTTTAATAAATTTATTCTACTTCTAAATAGTATTTGTAAGGCGCTGATATTCACCCCCCCCCCCTGACATCCACATTAAAACACATCTAAAAAACTGCATTTGACTTTTACTTTTTGATGTTGTATATTTGCTCATTAAATGCTGAAACCCCGGCCCCGAAAATCAGCATTCCCGTTCAGGGTTTCTTCCGAAACAGTTACTAATTTAATTTGGAAATTTGAAGATGAGACAATTTGAAAATATCCATATTTCACTTCCATTACGTTTCTTAACCACTCTATGGATAAAAGAGTCGATTCCGTTTCGGCATGCACAATCCCAAATTGCAACACAACAATCAAAAATAATTATTCACTAAAAATGATTGCCGTATGAAAAAGATCAAGATTTTTACAGCGTTAACCCTTATTGCCCTGATTGTGGGGGCGATTGTATTACATTCGTGCAGCAAGCAGGATGTTGCAGACCAAAAACCTGCAAGTAACCAGGAGATGCTTATGAGTGCAGACGACCTGGAATTTCAAAACCAGTTTGTCGATTTCAGGGACAAGCTTAATAATATCAGGGAAAACCCCGGTCTTAAAAATGGTGAAACCATGGATGCAGATGAAGCAATCATATACATGGAATCACTTTTTAATGCCACATATGGTTTTCCGGATGAGCGCTATGGTAAAACCCAGACAAACAGTACAACGGTTCTAATTGATATAAACAGTAGCGATGAGGTAATGATGGATGATGTGCTTGCTGTTTTTGATGAAATCATCAATACAGTTACACAAACCTATTATCAATGTGAATTTGAAGAAAAGGGATTATTATTGCTCGATTTGAGCCGCTTTAATGTTTCGGGAAACCAACTTGAAATCGGATTGCGCTCTGTTATAGGTGAGAAAGCCGGAGAGTGGGATCCATTTGGCCCGGATGATGACTGGTGGTACGGAAATGAAAAGGGTGATTGTGACTGGATTGTTGGCTTTGGGGAAACTGATGCAGCTGAAAAAATACAGTACGCCATAAATAACAATAAACCAATAGTATCGCCTCCTCCCGGGTACATTTTTGGTTATAAATATTATGAAGATATTGATTTGTTCGGTCATGAATACGAAAATGACAACGGTGAAAAACTAATTTTTTATATCGAAAATGCAAGTGGAACCTTTGAAGATTCTGTATGTTGCTTAGAGCCCGATGAAATGAATTTTCATTTCTATGGTGAAAGGGAGGTCATTTATACACGTGTGCCTGTTGACCTAAACAAACCCTCAAACTGGATATTTATGGAATGTGATTTGGAAGGTAAGCAGGAGCCAAGTCCAATTGGAGATCGCAATCCTACTATTCATCATCAGAATAAGCTCACCTATGCCACGAGGTACCTGGCGGCTATAGGCGTTATTGGCCCACCCATCGAGCTGTAGGTGTTAACCATTTACATTTCATGATATGATGAAAGTTTTACGACCGGTTTTACTTCTTGCTGTGCTTCTGTATTTAAGCCACACACTACAGGGTCAACATTCCTTCGAATTATTTATCGATACCGAGGAGGATTGTATTTTGTCTGAAGCGTGCACTAATGGTTCACGGAATATTATTTTGGTTGGCGGTATTGGCCCTTCTGATACGGATGATTACGATGCCCTTGTTGTGAAGGTATATCCGGATGGTGAATTTATTTCCAGGCGTTTCGACTTGATGGATACACTAAGTGTATTTAGCACAGTGGATATCCTTGATAATGGCAATTATTTTATTACCGGTTCGTACAGCACCGAAGCGCAGTACTTATTGAGAGACCATCTTTGGGTAATAATCCTCAACCAGGACTTGAACCTGATTAGTTACAAATCATACCTCGTAAAGAAACCTTATGTCGGGTATGGCACCTCTTGTTGTTCAGTGGTTGACAATGAAGGCAATGTAGTACTTACCACCCTGGTGGTAAACGAAGATACAGAACAAAAGACAGCTTTTACCGATTTTGGCTTCTATAAATTCAATCAACTTGGCGATACGCTTTTAAGCTGTTACTATTCATACATTTTTGATGAAATTCCTTTTGAGTTAACGAAAATGCCCAACTCTAATAACCTGATGTTGATAGAAAGGGCTACCATGTATAATAATCATGCAGAATTTATGCAGCTCGATCCAGATTTGAACATAATTAGCATTAATCAATTATGGACACTTGACATAACACTTTATGGGAATTTAAGCAGTGATTACTGGGTGTCGGATACTGAATTTTTAGTTTCAGGTAACAGGCATATGGATACCAGTAAAGCCGATATTGAATGTATAGGGGTTTATCGTGTTGATACTTCAGCAAATTATTTGCAGGAATTGTTATTGGACAAGCCTGATACAACTGATTATGTTGCATGGCGCAACAGCATGGCTTATGCCAACGATACTACCATTTATATTGGCGGGTTCCAAAACTACCTGGGGTTTTGGTTACCAGACCCTACAATTGTTGAACTTTATGTTATAGATAAAAACATGAACCTGCTTGGTTATAAAGAATTAGGAGGGGATGCATGTTATGAGGTTTGGGGTATTATTGCTACACATGACGATGGTTGCCTGGTTTATGGCACAAAGTATTTATCAACCGAATATGAGCGGGATGTACAAATATGGAAGGTGCTAAGGGACGATATCAATATTATTACCGAAGTTACCGAAAATAATATTTTGGTTAAAGATATTCTGGTGTACCCTAATCCTACAACTGATCATGTTTTTATCCAATTGGGCCATTCACTGACATGGCAGGAACTATCCCTTTCTATTTACAACATCAACGGCAAAAAGGTGTTTCAGAAACGAATGGATCAACCGGGCAACCTGTTGGAAGTGGATATTTCCAATCTAAAGCCTGATTATTATATACTATCAATTGATAACAAAAAACACAACATTTACACAAGAAAAATATTAAAGCAATGAAAAAAATCACACTTATTATACTTATCACTTTTGTAGGTTATTTTGCCCACGGACAAATTGGAGAAATTAAATGTATATCTTGCTCGAGTAATGATATCGATTTCACAAAATATGCCAGCGGGATAGGAACTGAAAACCAGGCCTCAGGTAGCCGTTCGTTTGTAGGTGGGATGAGGAGCAATGCACAGGGAAATTATTCTATTGCATTTGGATACAGAGCCTTTGCCGGTGGGACAAACTCAATTTCACTTGGTTATGATGCTAATGCAAATGGCATGTATTCTGTTGCCATCGGACGCCAATCATTTGCTAATGGCCCCGCAGCGTTTGCTTTGGGATTGGATGTAAATGCCCAGGCTGAATCATCGTATGTATTTGGTGAATTTCTTAAAGCCACTGCAAGTGGAACAGTTACAATTGGCCATGGTGCTGGTGGTGGTGAAAATTATCTTTTAAACGAAATCCCTAACAATATAATGATGGGGGTTAATAGTAACTTACCTACTCTTTTTATAAGTAATTCAGATGGTTTCGGAACTACCGGCAAAATAGGCATTGGCAACATTACCGATCCCGATGCTAAACTCCATATTTTGGGTGATGATGGCACATCAAACGAAGAAAATGCATCACTATTTATCCAGTCAGCTTCCAATGAATATCATTCGTACCTCTGGCTTGGAGACACTAAGCATGGCATAAAAGCTATGCCAAATGCCAACTTAACTTTCTATACCGGGAGTGAAAATGATTTTACTTTCGAAAACGGAAACGTAGGCATCGGCACACCCGACCCCCAACACTTGCTCGATGTCGCCGGCGACATCCGCTTTACCGGCCAGCTTTACGATGATAACGGCCTGTTCGAGCCCAGCCCCTGGGCAAACGATGAAAACGGGATATTTTATGATGGTGGGAATGTGGGGATTGGCATTGCTCCCAATGACCCCGAAATCATACTTGAAGTTTTAGGAAAAGTAAGGATTACAGATTTTCAATTGGATAATAGCGACCCTGGGCAAGGGAAAATCCTGCAATCAGATGAAGATGGAAACGCCTCCTGGGTTGATCCGCCGCCAACTGATGACGGCGACTGGACAATAGATGATGATGAGAATATTTTTAGGATAGGCGGGAATGTTAGAATTGGAAACATAAGCACCATTGACCCCGATGCCAAACTCGATGTTGGGGGCAAAGTAAAAATGACTGCTTTTCAACTTACCGATGCAAGCTTGGGTGCAAATAAAATACTTCAATCCGATGCCAATGGAAATGCCTCATGGGTCGAGCCACCGGATACTAACGATGATGACTGGGTGATTAACAACCTTAATGTTTACAGAGAAGAAGGAAATGTGGGGATAGGCACGAATGATCCTGAAGCCCCACTACACATTAATTCAAATATCGGGGACACAGATGCAGAATTTTTCAAAGTTGAAAATAATGGTGTAGATGGGTCGGGGGAGACCATCATTGGCAAACAATTAAGTGGAGGACCAGTACTTATACAGCAGGCTGGTGATAATGACTTTTCCAATCAGGGGTCAACTTTAAGTTTTATTCAAAAATCTCGCAATAATGATCAGGGCCTGAATATTTCTACATATACCGGTCTTGATCACGCTGTAAGATGGGTGAGTATATCCGCCATAACCAGCAGCTTAACTGTAAAGGCAAAAACAGATCTGGTACTTCAATCTGGCGGGACCGACCCCATTAGCTTCGCAACCAATGGCAGCCCCGATGGCAGCCCCAATGGCAACCCAGATAGCGATGGCATATTAAGGATGCAATTGAACCAATATGGCCAGTTAGGCATAGGCACAACCTACCATGCCGACAATAATTTCACATTACTTACCGTAGCCGGGGGCATACATGCAAAGGAGGTAAGGGTGAACATGGAAGCAGGTGGTGGCGCCGACTTCGTTTTCGACAACGATTATGACCTTCCCGGAATCGAAGAAGTTGATAATTTTATCCAAACCAACCACCACCTGCCCGGTATCCCACCAGCCGAGGAGATGGTAAACAATGGCATTGATGTTGGTGAAATGCAGGTCAAATTACTGCAAAAAATTGAAGAGCTCACTTTGTATGTGATTGAGCTGAAGAAGGAGAATGAGGAGATGCGGGAAGGTAATGCGGAGATGAAGGTAGAGATTGAAAAATTAAAGAGGAGGTAAGGATGAAGAGAATAACAAACTTATTAATAGCTGTTTTTGTTTTGTTACAAGTGAGTGTTGTTGCTCAAACATTTGATAAAGACAGCCCCTTCCAGTATGTTTTCGACGAGAAAGATGATATACATGAATTCAATTATATTGCAGTAAATTTTGTGGATACTGCTACAAAAGCTGTACTCAATACATTTAATATTGTAGAAAACAATCCATTCAACCATCTCGATTATCCTGAAATTGAAGTAACAGATCCTTATCATAAAAATAAAGAGTATCTAATTAAAAACACACCCATAAATGAAATCGAGCTACTTGAAGGACGAGTGGTAATTAAAAAGGGAGTAGATACTTCAGGTATAAATTGTGTTAATGCCTACAGTTATTACCAGGCATTCGACCTCAAAGATTATTTACTTATAAAGTATTCTCTTTATGTGGGCGTACCGGATTGGGTGGCAGGAAGAAGTGATGCTGTATTTATTTTTGATGCCGTGGGCGACCTGCTTTATAAACTCAACGATTTTGATACGGACGTCAGGGAATGGGCTCTTACCGAAAACGGAAGGTATTTTTCGTATGCACACGGGGGCATACAGGACGAATCGCTGGAACCCTTTTGCGATGTAGGGTATAAAATTATCGACCTACAAACAAATGAGGTTACTTACGAGGAATATTTAGGGTTCAAATACAATGAAGTGAGGACAGATTCTTTTAAGGACTTGATAGTTGCAACTGGTTTTTCTGTTGACTATCTTTATGTTTTTATTGATTTGTCAAAGCAAACAAAATACTCACGGGTTTTTTCTAATTCAGAACTGGGGTTATGGAAATCAACCTCCGATACGGGTATATTTATGTATGTTGGCAGTCGAAATTCAAGTGAAGTCAAATTCCTTTCTTTTGAAACAGATTTTAAAATGGGGGATTTGAAATGAAAAAAATATTGATATGCTTAACAATTATATCCGTCCATGTTTTTATTGCAAACCTTTCAATTGCGCAAGTACAAAACGATATTTATAATTTCTACTATCAGGAGCATACTACAGCTAACAATAGTTATGGTAACTCCACTGAATTTGAAACCAAGCATATATCTTCCGACTATGGTAAAAGGTATTTGCTTCCCGGACAAGGTACATGCTGGCACAGGGGTGTTGATTTTGCCATTAAAGGAACCCCAACTTACCAATGGGATCATTTCACATCCATAAATACTGGGACAATAAAGAAAATCAACGGAAGTGCAGGTTATAAATACATTATTACGGAGGGCACCCAGCCTGATAGTCTGCACCATTTTGGGTACGGGCACTTGTTTGAACAAGCGCAACCAAACCCATCCTATAAGAGAGGTGATTTGGTTTTGATAAAAATGGATAGTGTTCTTAATCAATATGCAATAATCGACTTATCAAGTACTGAGGAACGTGCATTTGGCCAGGTAACGGGAACAGCAACCTATAACTTTAATGGAACCGATAGCATATGGGATGTAACAACCGATATTAATCAGGGAGATGTGCTTGGAAATATCGGAAGGTCAAAAGGTACAGGTAATTACGGTTACATGCATGTACATGTTTATCTTTTTAAGAATATCAACATAGCACTTGGCAACCAGGGCCAGGGTTTATTCGACAACATCCATAATGACCACGACCCATTGCAGTTTATCTCACATGTAAACACAGAATACCATACAGAGCTTATGGTGAATCCAGCCGTCATCAATAGTGGGAACATAATAAACTCTAGTGGGGCAAATGCGATTTCGATACGGGTAAGGGACACCATGATAAATGCAACACGAGATGTTGACCGTTTCACGAATGTTGTTATGGATATAGATGATGTGGACATTTACATCAAAAAAAGCTATCACCCTGATGAGAACCATAGCCAATGGGGCAACAATTCCTCTAATTATCAATTAATAATGGGGGAGCACATTGAGTCTCATTTTTCACTTGGTGCTAGGATGACAAGTAAAATTTATCCGGTAACAGCACAGTATGGTCAGCAGGCAAATCCTCCCAATAATAGCTTAATAAATTTAGTTGGAAATACATATGGTGATTTTGCCAATACCGGAATAGACCCTTATGCCTACAAGAGTTCCACTGGCAGTGTAATAAACAACCGGGCTTATGATGATTATTATTTCTCTGATTTTTACACAAGGGTTATCAATAGCGACACCTTAGGAGAGGATTTTGAATTTGCCGACATCAACGATTCAGCAAAATACAAAGACGGTAAATACCACTTATATGCCAAGGCCACAACGGTAAGGGGCGATGTTCATACATCAATTGATGGTAATGTAGATCCTGTAGAAATCATCATCGACAACTTCCGCCCATACATCGCCAAAGTAAAAATTACCCAGGATTGGCCGGGAACTAACGAACCTGTTACATTTTACGAGTATGAGTGGGCTTGGAATTCCAATCTCGGACAACTCAATGGTGTTCCGGTAAAAAACATTGAAGGACTTATCGGCTTACCTTTTAATATTGAAATTGAATCGAGTGAAATACTCAAAGACTGCAAACTGGAGATTTCGTCGTTAGGTATTGGCAAAACTCCGGGGACACAAGATGAAGAAAATCCATATTTGTGGAATTTCCAGGTACAGGGTAACCCTGTTTTGGGACCACATACATTATCAATCACCGGTCACGACATGGCCAATAACCAACTACAAGAAGAACCAGATGAAATACCTATCAGGCAAGCGGGCAATGATAAAAATGATGTTTGGGAGCCAGAACCAAGCCCCGGCCCGGACGAGAAACATACAATTGAATTGGCATCCTACGACCTCGCCTTCACCTTTACCCCCGAAATGATTGAGGCTGGCGAAGAAACCACAGTTTACATCACAAACAATTCATCGGGCTATCAAGGGGATGATTATGATTGGCATTGGTTTTTTAGCGGTGAAACTGAACCTGGCTACTATGAAGGAAGAAACCCAACGTCTGTAAAATATTATGATTATAATATTCCGGGTACCCGTCACATTAGCCTACTCATATACAAAAATGGCCAGCAAATTGACGAACTTACAAAAGATATCGAGATCATCGACCCCGAAACCTACCTGCTTGTTAATTTTGAAGCCGAAAGAACAACAGACGATGATGAACTCTACGGCAACTCACCCCTTACCATCAACTTTACTGATGCTTCAAGCGGCAACCCCAATGATTGGTTGTGGGATTTTGGCGATGGCTGGGGTGAAAGTACCGACCAAAACTCCACCTACACCTTCGAAAACCAAACTGGTTCACCACAACAATACACCGTTTCGCTACAAGCTTGTAACCCCGATGACTGCGCCGTGGAAATGAAAGAGGCTTTAATTACGGTATATCCCCAAAACACCACGCTCGATCCCTGGGCTAACTTTAGCTACAGCAAAACCAGCCTGTTTGCGCCCAGTACTGTAACTTTCACCAATACTTCCACCGGTGAAATTGATACGTACGAATGGGATTTGGATGGCAATAATATTTTTGAAACAACTGTTCAGAACCCGGGGCCTCAACCCTACGGTGCAACTGATATTGACATATCGCTAAAAGTTACAAATACCGACACAAAGAAATTTGATATTTTTTCGAGGCACCTTAAAATATACGAAGCCCCCAATTCGGGTTACACGGTTGATTTTAGCTGGGATCCAAACCCGGCTACCCAGGGCAATTTAATCCACTTTGATGAAGATGTAACCGGGTTTTATGCTTCATACAATTGCAAGTGGATTGTTTACGATCCCTCGGGCTTTAAGGTTTATGATGCTTTTATCCAAAACCCCTACCTCAACCTTTACGAAACCGGTTCCTATTCAGTTACCCTGGAGGTGTACGATTTTTATGATACTTTCCTCGGTGTGTGCTCAAAGCAGGTAAATGTTAACACCCCGGCACTGGTTGCTGCACCGGGTGAAATTGTACCGGATGATATTAGCTACATGGCTGGTTTTGGGCATTCTGTTTCGATAGATGAAAACTTCGCGGTGGTAGCTGCCAATGGATTCGAGCATAATGGTGAACCTACCGGGGCAATATATATTTATGAGTTTCACCACGAAAGCCAGACATGGTCAAAAAAACAAGGTCCGCTTGTACCTGCTGATGTACAATGGGGAGATCATTATGCATGTGCAGTTGGTATTTCAGGTAACTATATCGTGGTTGGAGCTGCATTACAAACCAATGACCCAGAACAAGAATGGGCCGGGGCAGTTTATGTATATCACTTCAATGGTTCTACATGGAGCTTAATGCCTGGCAAATTAATTCCGGGCGATGCCACATATAATGATAATTGTGGATGGTCACTAAGTATTGATGGTAATTACCTGGTTGTGGGAACTTCTGGTGGTGTTGTTTTTCCAGATTCCGATAGTATTGGTTGCAATGGCCCTAAAGACCACAAAGGCAAAGCATATATTTATAAGTTGGAGGATAATATCTGGATAGAAAAATGCAAGATTACTGATGAAAATGGTTTTGTTAAGGATGGTTTTGGGAAATCCGTTTCCATTTCGGGGACAAGGATTGCAGTTGGGTCGGATCATGATAAAGCCTTTGTTTTCGACAGGGTGACGGATGATAACTGGGAGCAAAGCACTATTGACCTCGCAGGTAATTCTAATGATGAAATTATAGTTTCGGTAAGTAATAACGTATTATTGATTGGGGATCATACGGAATGCTATGGGTCACCTTCTGTTTCACAAGGTGGGAGGGCTTATATTTTTGAGTTTGATAATGGACAATGGGATATGGAAATTGATTTGTCCCATACCGTACAAAGACGTGCCCATTTCGGATTTTCGGTAAGCATTAATGGGAGATACGCTGTGGTTGGCGCCCTTGGTGAGGATGTGTTTGGGGAATATTCACATTCAGGTGCGGCATATATTTACAGAAAAAGCCCCAATGATTTTTGGAATTTAGTTGAAAAGGTTACTCCAGAATATTATTCTAATATCAGTTATGAGTGTACTCAATATGGGGCTTCCGTGCACTGTGGCAATCAGAGTATAATTGTTGGGCGCCCCGGTGAATTTTTGACATTCCCATGTAGTACCCCCGAAAACTTTCCTGGTGCAGCCACCATCTTCACCAATTATATTTATCCTTGCGATAGGATTATTACCGAAAATGATTATCACCCGGAACCAAATGAATATCCCGAACAATCAGCCGGGTACATTACCCTTGGCGGCAATCCCCCCGGAGAAGTATATTTTCAGGAAGGTGTGGACATTGCTTATTTGGGTGGGGATATTTTGCTGCTGGATGGATTTACAGCCGCAGAGGGTTGTAGCTTTTTGGCAAAGGGCATGGCCTGTGCCTACCAGCCACCACTAAAAACACAAAGTATTTATACTATAGGTGATGATGTAGAAATTGAGGAAAGGATGGAAGGTGAAATTTTGCTGAACGCTGCTGAAATCGGTAATGAAGAACAGGGAATAAAGCTTTACCCCAACCCAACAACCGGCTTCCTTAATATCGAGTTTTCAACCCCGCTTGAGGGTGAAGTGGAAATAGATATTACAAATGCTTTTGGCAGTTCATCAGCACTAAATTTCGATAAAACCCAACATCCGCTTTCTATTGATTTAACAACGCTACCAAAAGGTATCTACCTGCTCACCATAAAAACCAGCGAAGGGGTATTTACCGAAAAGGTGGTGTTGCAGTAGGCGATAGGTGTCAGATGTTTGATTTTTGATATTCGATCTTGGGTGCCAGAAACCGGTATCCAAGACCATCTGTCAGTATAATACAGCTTTCGCTGCGTCCTCCACGCCCTCTGCGGTTTTAATTTTATCTTTGAAGTTAAGGGAGAGGATCGAAAGCAGGGAATCGGCCCCTTCCCTTTAAATTTGCTTGAAGTCCCAGCTTCAGGCAATAAGCCATTCAATATCCAGTTATTCTTCCCCACAGTATTTTTAATAATTTAATGCTGTTTTGGTAAAAGGATAATCCATTGATGAATTTGATGTTAAACCCGTTAAGGTTTTTTTTGTACCTTTGCGCGCTATAATTAACCAATCTTCGATTAAAATGAAAAAAGCGAAAGTTCTGTACATAATGCAAGAAATTACCCCGTATCTCGACGAAACCCCAATGAGCTATATTGGCCGCTATCTTCCGCAGGGGGTGCAGGAAAAGAGCCGTGAGATCAGGACTTTTATGCCACGCTATGGCAACATCAACGAACGCCGTAACCAGTTGCACGAAGTTATCCGCCTATCGGGGATGAACCTCATTATTGACGACAACGACCACCCACTCATTATTAAAGTGGCCTCCATTCAGCAAGCCAGGATGCAGGTTTATTTTATCGACAATGAAGATTACTTCCACCGCAAGTCAGTATTTATCGATAAATCGGGTAAGTTTTTTGAAGACAACGACGAGCGGGTCATTTTCTTTGCACGTGGTGTTTTGGAAACTGTGAAAAAATTAGGCTGGCCACCCGACATTATCCATTGTCATGGATGGTTTACAAGTCTGGCTCCGCTCTACATAAAAAGGTCCTTCAAGGATAACCCGCTGTTCACCGATGCAAAAGTTGTACTTTCGTTGTATGATGACGATTTCAACGAAAGTTTAAGCGAAGACTTTACCAAGAAACTGAAATTTGGTAAAATTAAAGAAGCCGACCTTAAAAATTACAAGCTTAATAATTACGAAGGTTTAATCAAAGGCGCAATAGATCATGCTGATGCATTCGTTATGGCTAGCGAAAACATCAACCCGGAGATTGAAAAATATGCCCGGGCCCAAAAAAAGCCTACACTCGAATTTCATGGCAAAGATGATTACATCAATGCTTACAATGAATTCTACGACCAACTTATCGAAGAAGAACAATAGTAATTTCCTTCTGATTTTTTTGAATAATTAAACATCTCTTATCGATCTATGCTCAAGCGTCGGACAATATTTTACATCCTGATATTTACTTTGCCTTTTCTGTTAGTTAACTGCAATAAAGATCCTGAAAGGATTGGCGTTGATTTGCAACCGGAAGATGATAGGTTAGAAGTTTATGTAAGCGATACAACATCTGTTTATGCTTATTCAGTATTAGTGGACTCTATACGTACAGATGAAACTTCAGTAAGTATGCTTGGGAGCTACTATGATCCGGTTTTTGGTTCGTCCACTTCAAGCATCTATACACAAATCAGGCTTTCAACAACCTCGACTACTTTTGGCGTTGCTCCGGTTTTGGATTCTATAGTTTTGGCATTTGAATATACCGGCAGTTACTATGGCGATACTTCATACTTCCAAAACTTCAAGGTCTTTAGAATAAATGAAGATGAAATAATTCTTGGAGACAGTTCTTATTATTCAAACCAAGAACTCCAGTCAGACGAAGAGATTGCAAATGTCTATATTCAACCATCGCCAACAGACAGTGTAATGGTGGATACCCTGAAATATAAAGCACAGTTGCGTATTCCTTTAAGTGAAGAATTTGGATATGCTATATTAAATGCTGACACAGCAGATCTCGCCTCCAACGATGCATTCCTTGAGTTTTTGCCAGGGGTTTATGTAACTTCAGAACAAGTATATTGGGGCGGGGCCATATTGGCCTTCGACCTGGTAGCAGTAAATTCCAGGATGTCTATTTATTATTCGAATGACGACGAGGGTGATTCGCTTTCTTATGATTTCACCATCAGTTCCGGAAATGCCCGGTTTATGAATTTCGAGCATTATAATTATGAGAACGCTGATGCATCCTTTAAGGCACAGGTGTATAACGAGGATACTGCCCTGGGAGATGATAAGCTCTACCTGCAAGCGATGGCAGGGGTAAAAGTAAGGTTTAAGTTTCCTTACATTAAAGATTGGCTTAATAATGGGGATATTGCCATCAATGAGGCCCGGCTAATAATCAGTAATTATCACCCTGATGATAATTTTGCCCCACCAGGCGAGTTAGTTGTCCTGAAAAGGAACGATGATGGCACAGCAGGTTTTATCCCCGATCAGTTTGAAGGTACTGGTTATTACGGTGGACAATACGACTATGAGTCTGGTGAATATTTCTTTAGAATTTCACGTCAAGTTCAATATTTGCTTACTGATGGGGCTGAAGATTACGGAATGGAGCTAGTGGTTTCTGGTGGATCATTGATGCCAAACAGGTCATTATTGGTTGGCCCTAACCCCGGTCCTGCAAATGACCTCAGCAAACGATTGAAGCTACAGATAATTTACACCGATATAACAAATTAAATTTCCTTTAAAAAATGTGCGGAATAGTAGGTTACATTGGCCCAAAGCAGGCCTATCCAATTTTGATTAGCGGATTAAAAAGACTTGAGTACAGAGGATACGACAGTGCAGGTGTCGCTTTTATAAACAATGGGATAAAACTTTACAAGACCAAAGGAAAAGTTTCGGATCTGGAAGCCCATGTTAAAGGCAAAGATATTAGTGGTAACATTGGTATTGGCCACACCCGCTGGGCAACCCATGGCGAACCAAACAACCTCAATGCTCATCCCCATTTTTCTGAATCCAAAAATCTTGCTGTGATCCACAACGGGATCATCGAAAACTATGATGTATTAAAGGAAAAACTGATTAAAGATGGTGTAAGTTTTAAAAGTTTTACCGATACTGAAGTCCTCATTCAACTCATCGAATACATTTATAATAACGAAAAAGTTAGCCTGGTTAAGGCAGTTCAACTGGCATTGTCGCAGGTTATCGGGGCTTATGCCATTGTTATCTTGTGCAAAGATCATCCTGATACTATTATTGCAGCCCGTAAGGGAAGCCCCCTTGTTATTGGTATTGGAGAGGGCGAATTTTTCCTCGCCTCGGATGCTTCACCAATTGTTGAGCACACACGCGATGTTATATATCTTGATGACGAAGAAATCGCAATTATCCGTCGCGATAAAGAGATAGAGATCAAAACCATAAGTGATCAGAAAAAGACTCCTTTTATTGAAAAACTGGAGATGGACCTTACGGCACTCGAAAAAGAGGGTTATGACCATTTCATGTTGAAGGAAATCTTTGAACAGCCCAAATCTATCCGCGATAGTATCCGTGGAAGGATTAACGTTGGGAAAGATACTATCTCGATGGCCGGGATCATCGATAACGCTGAATTTTTCCAAAAGGCGAAACGCATTATTTTTACAGCTGCAGGCACTTCCTGGCACGCAGCCCTGGTAGGGGAATATATTTTTGAGGAGTTGGCCGAGATACCTGTTGAAGTGGAATACGCATCAGAGTTCAGGTACAGAAATCCCATCATTAACGAAGATGATATCGTAATTGCTATTTCACAATCTGGCGAAACTGCTGATACCCTCGCAGCAATGCGGCTTGCAAAGTCAAAAGGTGCTTTGATTTATAGCATTTGTAATGTTGTGGGTTCAACCATTGCACGAACCGCCGATGCCGGCTCATATACACATGCGGGTCCCGAAATTGGTGTTGCTTCCACCAAAGCATTCACATCACAGATCACGGTTATTTATCTCATTGCCCTGCTGATGGCCCAACAAAGAGGCAAAATTTCAAAGGAAAGATTTTTAAAGTTAATTGATGAGTTGGATAAAATTCCGGCCCTGGCTGAAGAGACGCTGAAAATTAATGACCAGGTGAAGGAAATGGCAAAGGTGTTTACCTATGCACGCAATTTCCTATACCTTGGTAGGGGATACAATTTCCCGGTTGCGCTCGAAGGTGCCCTAAAGCTTAAAGAAATTTCTTACATCCATGCCGAAGGCTACCCAGCCGCCGAAATGAAACATGGCCCAATTGCACTTATCGATAAAAAGATGCCGGTGGTGGTTATAGCACCAGCTTCTGCAGTTTACGATAAAGTGGTTTCAAACATCCAGGAAATCAAGGCGCGAAAAGGGAAAGTAATTGCTATAGTATCTAAAGGGGACAAAACAGTATCGGCACTTGCCGATTATGTGCTTGAAATTCCTGTTACTATGGAGATATTTTCGCCATTGATCACCGTAATTCCATTACAACTTCTGTCGTATTATATTGCGGTGATGCGCGATTGTGAAATTGACCAACCACGAAATCTTGCAAAATCGGTAACCGTTGAGTAGGCTGCTTTAGCTACGGGTTTTCTACGATTTTAGCTTATCTTATTTTTGAAAACTATCTTTGATATGACTTACTCCGGTATTTATGCCGGCGATTAGAAATGCGAACGATAGAATTTCCGTGTAGATACTACCAAAAAATCTTCAATCTCAGAACTCCTGACAAATAAAACAGCCCCTACAATTTGAAGTTGGTATCGAGTTCTGAATTTCTTTGTGCCTCCGTGTCTCTGTGGTTGCTATTTTTTTATCACAAAGGCACTAAGAATCCAAAATAAACGCGACACTCTCAATTATGAACGAACTTTCATAATTCATTGGATTACGGCAATCAGGTTACAGCAATCAGGTCAGGAGTTCTGGAATTAATCAGTCTTAGGATTATACAAAAAAAAGGCATCCCTAAATTAGGGATGCCTTTTTTATTTTTTTCCTTTGTAAAGGAAAATCTATTCGGCGATCCGGCTATTAATAGAACATTAAGCGGTTATCGATAATTTCAGTATTTTCTTCAAGTGCTTTGTAAGGGGCATTGGCACTAATTTTATTTTTAAAAGCAGATTCGAGCTGATTTGCATAAATCTGATATGCATCTATTTCCTTTGGTTCCTTAATTTTGTCGATAAGAATAACAAATACTGCATTGTTTCCTTTGATAGGTGCTGATGTTATTCCTGATTCGAGGGTCATCAATTTCCCGATAACTTCATTTTCCCTGCCAAAACCAGGAATGTTCCTTGCCATGAAACTAATGTCAGTGGCTGTATCAACTTTTTCATCCATTCCTGAAGCAATTTGG
>Ga0208900_1000043_pt1 | contig 74575 bp, 91 predicted proteins | sample AntAceMetag02UKK_FD_184763 | JGI IMG/M metagenome (GOLD analysis project Ga0208900, IMG submission 184763) | Saline lake microbial communities from Ace Lake, Antarctica - Antarctic Ace Lake Metagenome 02UKK (SPAdes) (version 2) | ecosystem: Environmental > Aquatic > Non-marine Saline and... | reverse complement strand
CACCAGGAATTATTAATATCCATCTATATATTACTATATAGTCTAGACTATATCATCAACTGATTTTTTATTAATTCACTACAGAGCCTACTAAACTCTTTATTCGTTTATTCTTTATCAGTCGCCTGGCACTTCCACTCCACTAGGAGTGTACTCTACTCTCTTCCATCTAATTTAATAGATGTGATTTCGATAGTCGTTGCACCTTCAATGAATATATTAGTAGTATATTCAAAGCTTGGCTCAGGATTGTCCTCGTTTATAACGATAGGAGTTTCCCTGAATTCACCAGGTTATTCAATTACAATCACTTGTAAAGGTCACGTTCACCATGAGTAGTCGCCATGACGGATCTGTCCCCGTCCGTCGAGTTTATCATCGGTATAACCGCCTCATTCATCGCCAATGAATCCCAAGGACCCATCTCATCAATGTTTTTTCGACCATACCCTCCGTAAGAGTTTAATATCGCTGGGTTAAGTGTGTGACAAGTATCAAGGCCCGTATTTCCTGATTCGCTCGTTGCTGTTGCGCCAAGATTACCGATGTGAGACTCGTGAATGTTACGATGTTCTTTCCTAAAACTCTGTCTATTCTTAATTCCTCCAGGCCCATTCTTAATCGTACGACTTGCTAGAGCAATTTCATCAATTGGATTCGTCGGTTCAGTATAATTCAATACACCAGCATGCTCATAAATAGTGTCAATAACAAAATCAGAATACATGTTGATCTTAGCTTCTTCATCGCCAAGTTTAACTTTCTTACGATATTCAGACATTGACATTTTAATCTGACTGTATAACATATTAAGAAGCATTTCACTAAGACGAGCACGATAAACTTTCAGATCAGCAATATTCTCAACTTCTGCATTTAACAGGGTATCTACACAATGAGTGCTCAGCAAGTTATTTAAATTAGTCGGAAGACCTTCAAATTCAAGTAACTCCTTTGTAATAACATCAATCATATTCTCTTGCATTTCATTCATATTAAATACTGCTCGTTGACCATATACCTTATTTAATACATCATGAATCTCTGTCGGTTCGTCTAAATTATCAAATGTTTTATTTAATTTAAGTTGTAGTAGACCATTACAGAACAGTTTTTCTCTTCTAGTTTCTGGTTTAATGAGTAAGTAACCATCTTTAGTTTTCACAGTATAAGTATCATTAGCAGTCTTTTTAGCATTGATTTCATAATCTACACCGAATTCATTCAATGCTGTTAACAGACCTTTATTTTGCCATAAATAAACAATAAATGGTACTTTGAAACCACCAAGATATAATGAAATATATGGAATAGATTTAGAAGTTTTTGCTAATTGATCATTTGGATTGACAGTTTGAATAGCTTCAATCAATGCATTATAAATAAACTCTTGTTTGCCTTGATTAATATTATTACCATCCATATCAGTTAATTTTTGATTCTTGTAATTAATTTCAGTACTTGATGTTTTCAATACTGGATTATCTGTTAAATTGATTATATTTTTATTCTTTAAAAGAATCTCACCAGTGTCTTTATTATATTTTTTAATTATTGTTGGATATTTGATTTGAATGTAATTAATAATATTAGGTAATTCAGATGGAGTGAATTTAACATTTTCTAATTTTAATTGCATAATAGCATAGTTAGTAAGTAGTCTGACATCATCTTTTACAGTTTTTGTTACGGGTTTCATGAATTGTTGAGCTGGCATAATATACGGTACACCATTCAATTTCATATAACGATCATTAATGACACCTGGGACATTTAAATAAACTTTATATGGATCTTTCTTTCCACCTGTTGTATTTTGTAGTGTGACTTCATATCTAATTTGTCTGTTCAAATCATCATCGACGTATTTATGAGTAATTGATTTTACTTTGACTGGGGTGTTTGTTGTATCCTCTAGGGTTTTAAATAGTTTGTCTACGTTCTTATGTATTGTGTCTTCGAACTCATTCTTTTGTCTCCATGCTCCCGTAGTGTATTTTAGATCAATGATGTCTGCTGGGTTAACTAAGTTTTCTGATAATTCTTTTGGGAATATTAGTGGAGTTTTGTGTATTCTTGTATCTTTAATTTTATTGATTAATTTTTCTGGATTAGCTAAGAATTCTGGTCTGATTGCTTCTGTTCCATATACTGAAAAATGAATAGCATGAAATACTATTGTTTCTGCTTCGTCTTTTGTTAGTTTATCACCTTTCATTTTGATGTAACTATCTAATGCTCCTTTAACATTCGCTACGATATCAGGATCATTTATCTTATATTTTTTTAGAATTTGTGTTAATTTTCTGTTGTTAATTTCGATTTTTATTCCATTATTGTCTCCTTCTTTTTTTGTGTCTAAGTTGACAGATTTTAAGTCATCAATGATTTTATTGAAGCTGTTCTTTTTCTTTGGGAGTATTTTTTCTATTACTTGTTCTGCTTTTGATAGAGGTTTGGCCTCGGCGGATTCTTGATTCTTTCCAGATTGTGGATCTTCAATTATAGATTCTTTATTAATTTCTTTTACAAGATCGTCAGCAGATAAGAATGAACTTAATTTGTTTAAGTTTTTGTCAATTAGTTTAACTTTGCCTTTGACCTTGTGCATAATTGGAATGATTGTGTTATCACAATTACAAACGAAACAATGGTTGTCAAAGAACGGCATAGATTCTAAAGTAGCATCATTGAATATTTTTTTATAGTTTTTGAACAATTCAATTAAACTACCGTTCTCGTTCTTAATCATAAAAAACATTTCAAACTTAACAGCAGGACTCAATTTTTTAATTCGTTTATACTCTGCCGACAGTTGACTGATAAGATTCTTTGCAGCAATTAAAGCACTGAATTTTTCATTACCGTATTTTAATGCTTGAGAATACAGACTCAGATCATATATCCAGTATTTCTTAGATTTGTTTGTTACTTCTTTTAGATTTAATGTTGTAGAAACTGTGAATTTTCTACCTTTACTCTTCTTAACTGAAAGATTCTTCTTAACATCGAGATAATGTGCTTTACCAATGAATGATTTATTATTCAATTTAAAGGTTTTATTAGGTACAACAACTCCTTCACAGTTTGATTTCAATATTCCATTATCATAGATAATATTCCAAATATTCAAGTTTGTGTCTGGAATTGTCATAAAAACTGTCGGTTGATCTATTCTAAGATTGTTCTTAGAGATCTTATTTTCGTTCATTTGTGAGATAGTACTTTCTAGTAAAAAATCGTATTCTTGCATGTTTTATACCTCATTATGGGTTATTATTGCGGTTTAATATGATATTCGATTATTTAATATATAAATATCATAAGTAGCTTAACACAAACGGTTTATTTTGTTTTAATTCATTCTAAAAGGAGATTGAAAAATGGCTAAGAAGACAGAGAAAGTAGTAATTGAAGAAAATGAGACAATGATTGACAACAAACTCGAAGAGAATAAACCACTGGAAAAAAAGAAAATTGTAAAGCACACAAAGAAGTCAGCAAAAAACAATGCTACTCTTTCGAGAAAGGCAACAAATCTGGTTGTAAAACGCCAGGTTGAAGAATTGACGGATCCAATTTATGAGCAGATTAAAACTCTATGTGAAGTTGGAAAGTTTCAATTGATCCCGTTTCAGGGGATTGAACCACCACCACTAACTTCATTACTTAATCTTGCAATTGAACGATTACAAGAAAATGGGTACGTAGCCCAATTTCATGACAATACACCAGAAATTCCTAATACTAGTTATTGGGTAATTTCTTGGTAATCTAACAACAAAATTAACTCAACTTTTTGTTGGGTTAATTTTTTATTTTTGCTGAATCATCAGAATCTGCCGAGGCCAAAAATAAATAAAATAAACCTATAGAACAGGGAAAGCTAAGAAAAGTTAGTCATCCATTCGTCTTCTGTTATTTCAATTCAGTTAACATTACAGTCAATATCGTTAGCTACAGAAATTAATCCATGACCATGTTTTCCTTCTTCAGCAATAAGAGTATTTCCCCACTGTGTTGTCTCTGCTTCACAAAGTATTTTCATCCTAACACCAGTTATATGTTTATAGCATTTACCTATCTCAAATAACATATTATTCTCCTTTTTTTAATCCACAATTTTCACACATTATTTTCTCAATCGAAAATAATGTGTGAAAATTCTTCTTTAATAATTCATTGAAAATATAACTATACACATAATGAGTATTTCCATTCATTTGAACTGGAAATGCAACATCGAACATTGCTTTGTCAACGTCGATCATATAATTAGTCATGAATAATGCTTGTTTATGTTTGAACTGACAAATCAAAAGTACAATTGGTTGATTGTTTATTTGTCCTTCTTCATAAGCTTTTTTAAACCATGTATCTACTTGGGTGTGTCTCCAAAAATCAGGAGAATGTTGTGGATATCCAGACTTACATTCAACTACGAACGGAAAATGTTGTTGCCATCCGTCAATAGGTATTTGTTTCATAGGCATTACATCACCACAAAATATACTCTTATCAGCTCCAGACGTCGGATGTCTCTTTATGAAATCCGGATCATTAAACATCCAATTAGCAAGTTGTTTCGCTACCTTCCTCTCGAAACAACCTCCTTTCCTCTTTTGATTGGTTGGACGAGTTTTCTTATTTTCAACCACATTTACCACCTTTTAATATTGAATGATTTGATATATAAATAATAACATTAAGTTATATAATTTTTTTTGATTTTAATTTACTGTTAATTAAGGAGAACTAAAAATGAGTAAAACTTGGATAATTACTGTGGATACGAACGGGCAATGTCATTATTTTCTCAATACAGATAATATTGAGAAAATAATTGAAGCAAGGAATGGGTGTTCAACACTCCCAAATGAAAGAGTATTGATCCCATTTTTTAATGGGACCGAAAAAGAAGTTCAAAATAAAATATTGTATCTTGAAGAAGATACAATAAATATGTGTCCGTATGGATACTATTGTGGGAACATTGATTGTATGAACATTGACAGTTGTGATTCGGAATGTCAACATTTTTAAAAAATAAAAAGATTTACTCATAGACTTAATTGTCTGTGGGTTATCTGATTATATTCCAGTCACAAAATACTATAAACTTGTTGAAGGAGATTTAAAATGATGAAGAAATTAAGTGTTTCAGAAAAGAGTAAAAGAAAGATATGATATAGACATTGAAAGTTCGGAAGACATTAATATTTTAATCAGTTATCTTAAAAATATCTATTATAATAAAGGATATTCAGCTGGTAAGAAATTTGCGGAAACACAATCGTTAGATGTTTTGGATACACCGAAGAAGGATTCAAAACCTTCAACAATGCTAACTCGATTAGCAAAAGCACAAGAATTATTAAAAGAAAAGGTGTTGTTTATTGCATCCTATCGTGATACAAAAGACAATCCAGTTCATGGAAACATTTGTCGATATCGAGACGGATTGAAGGTTGGTGAATTTAATAACATTGCCCGATCAGATAACTTTGTTGTTATTAACGATAAACGAATTAATATTTAAAAAGGAGATATTATGAAAATTGAAATTACGGTTCAATTTAACACGACTGTTGGTTCAATAAAAAAAATCTGTAAGAACAAAGATTAATACCAAGAAATATCGTATTAAAAAAGCAGAAAATGCTATAGGAGACAAAGTAGTTTTTATCCCTAGACATCGTCATATAAAAGATACTATAATGTATGGTGACCTAGCTGGATATGATACTCCAAGACACGGGGATATTAGAGTAATTACAGGACAGAAGATAGGTGAATGGTCCGATACAGACCCTGACAATAATTTTATTCAAATAGATGAAAAAATCATTAACCTTTAATTAAGGAAAATGAACATGTCTTTTAAAATCACACAAAAAATTATAGACGACTCAATTAAGAATGGTGCTTGTAAAGAAGGAATTATATGGGGAGAAAAAGTTCTTAATCATGAACTAACTAAAGAAAACACAGTTCCAGAATACATATTATGGTTAACCTCCATAGACATTGACATCAGTAAATTTGAATTGCTGAATTGGTGTATAAGTGAAGATCTAATTGATGCAGTAATTTTTTCAACCGAGTTATTAACTCCAGAACAATTAGAAACATGTATTCAAGAAATTCCTGGAACTGTTATTGAATATGCGAATAGTTTATTAACTTTAAAACAATTTGAGAGATGTGCTCGAGAAGAACCAAAAAAAGTTATAATGTCCCTTCCAAACTCACGGACTTCGGAATTATTGACACCAGAATTATTTGAATGGTGTGTCAAACAAGCACCAACACAAACAATATGTTATGCTCATGAATGGATTACATACTCTTCTAAAATGTTGACACCAGAATTATTTGAATGGTGTGTATATAAGTGTCCAAAAGAAGCATTTATGTTCGTTTTAGAACTATTATCAAAAGAACAATTCGAACATTGTGCTCAGACAGATCCGAAAAACGCATTTAAATATGCAAGCAAATTGTTTACCCCTGAACTATTTAATTATTGTATTGAGTTAGAACCGGGTGGTGCAATAGAATTTATGAGAGACTATTTGTCTCCAAAACAGTTTAAATGGTGTCAGGAACACCAAGAACAGGAGAAATAAAAAAATATTACTCACAGACTTAATTGTCTGTGAGTAATATTATATTTTTTCTATTTATTCCCTCGACAATTGTCAGTTTGATTCATTCGACCAACTCCGTGAGGACCTTTACCATTCTGAGCATTCATATTTACATTAGCTCGTGTATTGCGTGGAGTTCTACCACCAATTCCACGAATTGGTTTAAGTTCGTTTCCAGTTTGTTTATCTAAATTTTCTCCTTCAATTGGAGTGATGACTTTCTGATCTTTAATGTTTTTCTGTTCAAATAGATCCTTAATACTAATCATTTTTAAATTTCCTATTTTAATAAGTTTTATGTTTTGTACACGACTACAGTATGGTCAAATCCTTCTAGTTCTTCATCGATAATTTTTGATATTATTTGCCAATCACCTCCCGCATGTCCTGCTCCTAATTGTGGAAAACCAATACGACTTTCTTTACTGAAATTTTGTGATATTAAATTAAACACACTTCTTATTGCATTGTAATCTGCTTTCAATCCTTTTCCATAATGGTACTGAGTATATGCATTAATTACTGATATTCGAAGATTTGTTGGTGTTGTTATGTTTGTGTATGTGTATCCACCAAGTTTTGATCGGTCACCTTTCTTTGTTGTTTGATCAATTTTTAATACTTCTGGATATTTTTCTTTGAATTGCTTGGCAATACCAGCACCTTGAGTATTAAAACAATTCGCTCCCTGGACTACTACGTCGAAGTATCCTTGGTCCATGTAATCGAATATATTACCTTTTAGAGTTTTCATATTATTTATCCTGAAATTCTTTTATTATATCGATTAATTCTTTCATTTCCTATACTGTTCTCGGATTAATATCTTTTCGATTGGGTTCATTAATGCATCGCTCTGATCCACAAGTCCTTTAATCACTGATTTATTCACGTTTTCGAATGCTAACCCCGTCACCCAAGAATCAATATGGGGAAGTTGTTTACATCCAATCACGATAGCATCTTTATAATTATTCAATCGAGCAGGTGTTTTATTATCTTTTTCACTTCGAAACATATTAGATATGATAGTTTCTAGATGGCAACTATCTGTCTTTCCTAATTCACCAATTAACATATCAAGAAGTAGCTTTGGGTCGGACGTAAAACGACATTGTCCGTCAAGAATCTTTATCACAATACCAGGATTAACAGTCTTTATGTATTTATCTTTTTGAATGATTACTTCGCCAGCTGAATAATGAAGATTAATTATTCTACGGTTCATACGAATGTTATCAGGTTTTATTAAATCAACATCAAAATTGAATGGAAAATTATAAAATACAGGTTCAGTTTCGCCATATTGCATAGTCACAAACCCCGGAACTAAATATTTATCACTATATTCAACAAGAGTCTTTTCATTATACTCGTGCGGATCGATTGATATGATCAAATCATCCTTTGCAATTAGTTGATGAGGTTCAATTTTTACAATTGCTGATAATTCTGGACCAGCAATAGTCGATGCCTTAATTAATTTAACAAAATCTACATCAACTATTTGAATCTTGTCAGCGAGATGTTTCATCTTCATCATCGAATTTACTAATGAATCATTAACGGCACCACCAGCAAGTATACCGATATTTTTATTTTCAAGTTTAGTACTTAGTTCACCATAACAAGTTTTGCATATTCCATTTTTACTCTTACAATAGAAAGGAGATCTAATTTTTATTTTTTGTCCTACTATTTCATCAATAGATTCAATTAATTTAAGTTTACCTTTAACTAATTGATATCTTCCTAGTAAAGTTTTTGCTCGTCCTTTATCTACAAAAATTTCAAGATATTTTGTCGATTTACAATCATCTTCAGATAGTTTAATATTCGCACATGCCATCACCACCTTACGAGCCATGTACCCAGGTTCCCGAACAGCCGTCGATTTAACATAGAATGAATTTCTAGCTTCTGCCGCACATGTATAATACTCTCTAATGTTATATCCATCATTCAAACTCTTATTAACACGACTAACATTTCCTTCAATATCCGCTGTTGTTCCTTTACTTACAGAAATCATGCTCCAGGTTCCTTTATTCATCTTTCCTGTTGCTTCTGAATTGAGTACTTCCATAAACGGAACATCGAGTGAAAGCATTTCTTTCTCAAGTTCATCAATTAGATCACTTTTCTTTTTAGCATATTGTTTATCTGTTAGATCATCTGCATTATTCACAAATTCTTGTTGTTTTGCTGTCCATTCTTCACTAGGTTCAAACATCTCTGTACTCATTGATCTTGGTTCTAAAGTTGCCATTTTAAATGCTTCAACTTGTACTCTATTAAGTATCTCTGCTGCTTTCGCTGGAGGATATTTATTTGCAATTTTTGAGAATATTTTATCTAATTCAGATTTCGGTATTTTTTCGTTCACAAAATCGAAGTCTTGGGGAAACAAGCAGTTAAACCAAATTCGTCCAAGCGATAAACGTATTGATTTATTATCAGTTTTAGTTGGATGCACATAGGAGTACTTATCAAATATTCGGACACCATCTTTAGCTAATTCTTCATAAACTTTTTCTAGATTCCAATTCGACATTAAATGTGATTTTGTTGTCATTTTCTATTTTCCTTATATGATATGATTATTGAATATGATTTTAAGTCAAAATAAATGATTAAAACCACTCTAGAAAACAAATTCTAGAGCAGTCTTAATGATTTTTTAAAGTTAATCAGTAATTTCTACTTGATAATTGTAGAGAGTTTCATAAACATTTTGTGGTAACCACTCTTTGTATTTGTCTGCCATTCTTTTGATATTGTTCTCTTTTGCGATTTTATACACATTGAACGCTTTTTCTGGTGTGTTGTAATTCCCAAGAAAGTTTTGTTTACCATCAATACATAATAATGCAGTATAACCGTTTGAATTTTGATTAGAATATACTCCAATAGGATATTTCCCACGAGATCTACTTTTAGTAATCATAAGTAAATTTATAGAATTTGGGACTATGCAGCAGAATTTTGGAGAATATGTTTTATTATTTTTTAAAATAATATCTTTATCCATAGTCATAATTTCGCCAGGAATACTATAATAATTATCAATATACCATGAGCAATATTCTTGGAATATTAACCATTCTTTACATATATGTACATTAATATATCCTAGGTTTTGGTTTTTATTCATAGTATATGGGTTATAACATCTATGAACCATATTTGACCACATTGTATATATGACTGGGTCTTGATGGTTACCTATTCCAAAACACCCTACTCCACAAACTTCTTTGTGCAAAGGGTCTTTTATACAATCCTCATCAAATCTTCTATAAGTCGACGTTACTATTGCTCCAGTATTAATAAATTTAACTTTTATATCTGATGCACGATTATATTCAACTATCTCCATTAATCCGTATTTATTACTTTCTTGAATTTGTCCAGTTCTACGACTTTTCCAACCTATTGAATCTGTTACATTTCCACATCTAAACGCAGAATAAGTAGTTTTTGTTATATTCCCAGTATTTTTAAACTTAACTTCAATATTGCGGGCATTATGATATTTGTTTATTTTCATTGTTCCATGATTATTACTTTCATTAATCTCTCCTATTCGATCCAATCTTTTTCTACTCATAATACTTCTCCATAATTTATTAAATAATTTTAATTACAATGAATATACATTATTCATCTACTTAAATCATAGAATATTAAGACAAAATAAACGATTAAAATTGCTTTAGAATTAATATATTCTAGAGCAATCTTAATGATTTTTTAATGAATCTTAAATTCTGCTGAAGTAATCTAAAGGCTATTCAAAAACCGCCGAGGCCAAAAATAATCAATCTTTAACTACAGCACACTTTCTACGCATATAAATAATGAACGGGAGTACTAATAGTCCACTGGCATACTTCACGACAGCTTGCCCCCAAACCGGAGGTGCAAGAAAGTTAAACGATCCGAAGGCGATTCCGACAAATAGTATTGAATCGATAGGAGTGCTAAACAAATTGCTTACTGTAATTCTCCATACAATATCTTTCTTCATTATTGTATAAACTAACCAATCGATAAATTCGCTGGCCATAAATGCAACGCTCGAGGCAAGAGCGACTTTCCAAGGAGGGATAGGCATATCAACCATAACAAAACTCATCAATGCTGTAATAATTGTACTAACAATCATGAAATACCACACACGATGTCCAAATTCCCTTTGGACAAAATCTCTAAGACTGAATGTTAGGCCTATAGCAACCGCACCACAGGGGAATACAAACGGTCCAACCTGAATAATCCCAAACCATACTACGAGAAAATTTCCAAGTATAATGGAAGCAATATATCCAATCCCAAAGAGCCACTTATTCTCAATCCCAAAAGTCAATTCACTTCTCCTTTATTCAGTAAAATAAACATTAACAACATTACCAATAAACATCTTAGCAGCATCTCTCAACTCATCCAAACTACCGTCATTATGAATATAGTAATCGTACTCATAATCTTCAACTCCTGCATCAGATTCATTACTAACTATTTTTTCAACGTTCTTGTTCTTAACAAGAACACTAATAAAATAGTCAACGATTCCATGTTCAATAAAATATTCTTTAAACTCTTTGATTTCCTCAATTTCACGACTATGTACAAATACAATTGTATTCCCAGTTACGTTACAAAAACTCTTAATTTGATCTTTTATATAATTTCTTGGATGATTATTATATTTTTTTGATAAACATTTTAAATCAGATAGAAACTTTCTATCATTTTCTTTCTTATCTACACATCCTATTAAACGTCCAGCTTGACGAATCATGTCAATAGTTGAAAGATTAGCAATATAAGTGTCTTTGCTATATGCTTCGTTGCGACAAAACTCAACAAGTTCATCTTTACCCACTCCCCCACATCCATTCAAACAAATCATCAATTTTTTGTTCTTACTTAACATTTATTTTTTCCTTTTTATTAAATTTTCCAAGTCGATCAAATGCAATAACACATGATTTATATAAAGCATTTACATCTCCCATTGCTCGATGAGATTTACAATTATTAATATTCATTCCAAGAGCTTTAAACAATAACATGGGACTGTAACAATTATAATGAAACGGAAATTTAATTTGTCCACCATCAATCTTAACGTTATACAATTTTTTCATTAACGTAAAATCGAAATATGGATTATCGCTTACAAGAATTAACTCATCCTCATGTCTAATTTTCAACTCTTCAAAATACATTTCAATAATCTGTGGCATAAGAATATCATCTTTACAGTGAGTACATACTGCTTTGTGTAAAACTCCACAATCCATAACTTCTTCTAATTTAATACCATGTACTTTAGTTGCTCCAAGAGTATCCCAGTTTTCCCTAATTGTCTTAGTTTTAAAAATGTCCCAGTTAATTAACGATGAAAATGATTTCCCAATAATATTCAAATTACAATCTGTCACCAGCATTGCTAACTCAATTGGGAAACATCCAATATTAGGTTCGCCACTCACATCAATTCCAGTCGTTTCAAAATCAAAAAATACTAATTTCTGATAATCTTTAAACATCTTATTCATTTCTCCTTTTTATAATCAAATTTTTTATCTAATTGGATATTAAGTGATAACTATATTCACCATTAATTAAAAGCTTTTTCGCAACTCTTAATTTACAAGTGCCACAAGTGCCTCTGTTTATTTGTCCTACGAGACAGAAATAATATGATGCTGAAATTTCGTTACTTTGTGTAAGTAGCATACATTTTCCTTTATTCAGTCCACATGGGACATAACTTTTTTGTTAACTCCCAACATTCTCCAAGAATTAATCCAAAACGAACTATATATTCTTTAGAACACCCGTGGAGCATACAATTATCTTGTTCATCAAAATACCAATTAGAACAACCATCCCATTTTACAGACCCATGAATATATACATCTGCATCATTAACAGATTTTACAGGATTTGGATAATCATCAGCTCCTTTTTTATGAAAAAGATAATTTCCTTTATCGTCTTCCCCTTCATGATTATATATTTTATAATCCACATAATACTCATTTGGGGTTGCTATTACAGTAAATGCAAGTTCTTTGAAATGAAATACTTTTTTAATCAACATACTAATTTCTCCTTTTTAAGAATTAAAATATAAATGAAGTACACCCAAGTACTCCATTTAAAATTAATTATGATTTACACACCTTATTTAAAAATGTCAACAACTCGTCTCCTGAGTTAATTTCAGAATAATTTTCTGACAAATTTTTCAAATATACTAATACTTTCCCGTCAGTCAAATTTTCTTTTTTAAAAAATTCAATGTCCAAAGAAGTTAATTTAATACAATATTCAGAAATAATTACATCTTCGTTTTGATCATAATACACATATCGAAGAATGTCTTCATTAACACAAATTAATGAATTTTCAAAAATATGTGTCACTCTGTAATCTGCTGATCGACTCCACAGTCTGTATTTAACTGTGTTATTTAGAAAATCGTCGATCTCTGCCGGAATAGCATTATAGCAGTCATACTCATGAGGGCATTTAACGACATTGAATAAGAATCTCCAACCTTGACTAATTCTCAATTTCTTAGTGTCCAGACAAGTTCGCGCAAACAATAGCATCCTTTCAATATCATCAATGTCCTCTGAACAATAGCCATACTCATCCATAAACTCTTCGATCGGCATGTTTAATATGTCTTCGGGATCTTCTTGACCACAATAAAAAATTTTTCGTTTATAGTCAATGTGACAGAAATTTGTTCCTTGATCGCACTCATCAACATCATTACTCATAGTCGGATGTTGTGGGTAGTTTCTCTTTTCTAAAAACTCAATCATAAAATCACTACACGCATCGTGTCCATCCATGCTCTGTTCGAAACAATAGTGATTACCGTCTTTGTCTGTGATTGCATTTCTGCCGTGTGTTCCCATTTTATTCTCCTTTTTAAATAAATACAAATATATAAAATGAAGCACTCTCGTGCTTCATTTTAACCTCCATTGGGCTGGTAGCCCCGTTGGTGGAGGGTTTTTTGGACAACCAGATCAACTCTGGTTTATGCCCTACAGTTTTTTTTCGGCAACTGTTAGTACCTATCAGAGTTAGCTATTCCCTCTGAATCCCCTCCTTCCTACTTACTAGTGAGATATATGTATATCCCTATTCCTATAGCCTAGAATATTCTGGTGTCCGTCTGTTCAGTAGCTCGATACCGAACAAGTGGGGTTTATAATTATGTTATTTATATATAAAAAAGGAGAATATTAGAAATATTTAGAATTTACCTGGAGCTACTTGAAGGCATGTATAGCCCATTTTTCTCCACATATCAACAACCCCATCTCTGTCATCAAATAATATTTCAATTTTATCAGCAAATGGTTTAATCAGTTCAGGTTTAATAATAGTATCTGAACGAAAATCTCCAGATTTACGCATAATTAGATCTTTGGATTCTAATTTCATTTTGTTTTGTTTAAACCATTTTAATGTAATTTCTCTAACATCCTCACTTCGACCTGTGACAACTTTAATGAAATAATGTTTTCTAAGTGTGTTATATAAATTAACAATTGGAATGTTTGGTTTATCTTCTCCACAACTTTTAAAGAATTTATCCCAATCAGGTTTTGCTTGTTTGATATATTTTTCTCTATCTCCAACTAATGAAAGTGTTCCATCTAAATCAAATATTATCATAAAAAAATTCCTTTTAAACTTAATTTATCGTTTATAGTCCACAACCAAGAATTAAATCTGTGATTGGACCTCTCGAGTTCTTACCTTTGAGTACCATGTGTGCGTAGTTGGGTTGACCGGTACATAGTTTAACAAGCCAATTTAAACCGTTATTATATTCATTAATATGTGGATGAATCACTTGACGAGTATCGCCAACAGCAAACATCTTAGTATTTTTACCACATCGAGTAGCAATTGCACGCATAGTCTTTCTTTCAGCATTTTGTGCTTCATCAAAAATAACAACACAATTTTTAAGGTTCATTCCTTGGATATAGTTTAATGGAAGCATTTCAATTCGTTTTTTATTGAACCCCTTTGTTGAATCTCCCTCAACAAACAATCTATTACAATTCTGTCGATTATGAAGTTCATATATTAGATCAACAATTGGTCTCATAATTGGAGCAAACTTTTCGTCTTGATTACCTGGAAGAAACCCAGTATCTTTATCGAGTTCGTATGCGGTTTTAGTAATATAAATCTTTTTATATTTTTTTTCTTTAAAAGTCAGGTGAAATGCAGCCGCCAGTGCCAGTAAAGTTTTCCCGTAACCAGCTCTCGATTGAATTGTTACTAAGTCAATACTATCTTTTAACATCAACTCAAGTGCAAGATTCTGATAAACAGTTTTTGGTTTTATTCCCCAGGCAACATTTTCATAACTCACAGGTTTACTTTCGTTTACACCATTGAATATTGGTATGCCGTTTTCCCAAGTAAAACTATTCGTTGGACGATCTTCGTTAGCAACTTCAGGTTCACAAAATCCAGTATATGTTTCACTGTCTGTCAAGTATGGATTAGACGCATTAAAGTCTTCGCAATCATAATTATAAATTTTTTCAGAAATTAATTTAAGAATTTTATCATTACTTACAAGAATACCATTTTTTGTCTCTTCGTTATTTGTTATATCTGCTAATATTTTTCCATCGAAGTTTTTTTGAAATTCATTAATTGAGTTATTTGTTGATGTAATTTCGATAACGTCTTTATGCTCGACTATGCTGTTTATTGCTTCTCGAACTGAACCACCTATTTTTTCATCATTTTTCAGTTTGTCCAATTCAATCAATACATGAAGTGGGAGGAAAATATTATTTTCCTCACCATTTCTAAGTATTTTAATACAATCAGGATTGTCAATCAAAACGTTTGTATCTATTACATAATTTTTTTGCATGTGGGACTCCGGGTTAATAATATGTGTTTATTCAATCTCTAATTATATATCAACAGTACTACCTTTAAGCCTAACTATTTTATCTTTCATAATTTCAATAAATTTACCACAAGTAAATTTACCTTCTGGACAGTATCCAAGTTGTTTACATTTAGGTCCAGTAAGTTCAAAAATTGAAGGACAATTTTCTTTACATAATTTTAACATTTCATTAGCAATATATCTGATTTCCCATTGAGCACGATTACAACATCTTAATTCAAAGAAATTAAATAATGCCCGAATATTCATCGTAGTGACTATCTTACTACTACAGGCATTTGGAAGAACATAACGAGCATCTTGATTTACCTGTTCAGAAGTTTTTAAATCTTTAGATAGAATTTCTTTTAGATTCCCATAAGTAGTATCTATCACTTTCATTAAATTAATATATAGACTCAATGTTTTTTTATTATTTCGTATAGACTCAGGAATAATATATTCAAAACTTTCATCTTTAGACATATCACAATATCTTTGAGACTGTTGTGAATATGATGCTATTCGATGACGAACAATTTGATGTGTATTAGCTCGTGAAACTCCATCAATTGCAAAAGTATATTTAACATGTTCAAGAATACTTGTGTGTCCACTTTTAATAACTTTCAGAATTAAAGTAATCATTTCTTCGATTGTTGGTGATTTATCTGTACCTATTATATCACAAATAAACTCAGAAGAATAACATTGGCTAGCAGCACAATATATAGTCTCTATTGGATTTGTTGGTGGAAAAAGTAGTTTGACTCTTGGTTTAATTTCCATATATTTTCTCCTTTTTTGACCTCGGCAGGGTTTTGCCAAGGTCAAATATAATTAATTGTGAGTTATAATTCGTGGTTCTTTTGTAAAATCTCCACACTCAATAGTGTATCCTGTGTTATGAGACCAAGGACATTCTTTACAAACTATACTTGTTCCTTCTTGAAATGTTATTATACTCATTTCTTTTCCACATTGTCGACATCTTAAATCGTATAATTGTGTTCTTAATAAATCTTCAGAATATTTGTTTAAATAAATTGTGTTAGAATTTTCAAAATAATATTCAACATTCATAAAGATTCTCCATATATTTATATCATCCGCATTTGCTATCGCCACATGATTGACAAACTAAGCAGCCACCCTGAAATATGCCAGCATATTCTCCACACGACTGACAATATTCTCCACCAAGTTTTGTCTCCTTAATTTCTTTAATTTTCTCTGGAGTATAATCGACATATTTTTTAAGAATATACGCAATTATACTAGGCATTTCAACCATATTCGGAGAAGATTTATCAAGTTGTTTAAGGATGACTGGAATAGGCATATTCAATCGAAGCATTAGTGAAATCAATCGACAAATTGTATCCCAATATGTTTTCTTTTCCATTAATTGTTCTTGGTGGTAGACTCCAGATTTATCTATTCCTGCTTCATATGGAACGTTGGCAAATATTTCAACTGGTTTGCCGCTACTGTCAATAGTGATAGTGATATATACTTTATTTCCTTTCCACATTCGAACATACCGATATGCTCGCAGGGTTTGAGTTAACTCGTCTTTAATTAATGATAAATGATTTGTAATATTTTCAGATGTGATTTTATTATCTATTTCTTTAGGTTTACTAGATTCTTCTGCTGTACTTGAAAGGATACCTTTTTTAGAGCCATCTCTAAAAATGGTTATTCCTTTCAACTGTTTATCATATGCTTCAAGATATATATTATAAATATCGTCAATCGTTGCATCATTATTCAAGTTGATTGTTGATGAAATACTATTATCTGTCCACTTTTGAACCGTTGATTGAACTTTTATTCTGGTGATGTAGTCTATTTCATGAGCGCACTGATAATGATATTTCTTTTTGATTTCTTCATCGGTTAATGATAGAATTTTTGGTCCTACGTGTTTTATTAAAGGAAGATGGACCATCTTCATCTGTTTATCACCAAACAATCTTGATTTCCGATAATACGAAATGTTATAAATTGGTTCTATGCCACTGGTACAATTATCAGCTACAATCGAGATACTTCCTGTCGGGCCCACAGTATTAAACGCTGGAGAAGACAGACCATATTCCATAATATTATTTGTAATTTCAGTCTGATTTGTTTTAAGTAAATTATTAAGGATTCTTTGGATGTATGGTTGTTTTATAAATGCTGTTCGAGATTTTTTGGTTTTAAAACATGGTGCATAACCTTTTTCTTTAGCTAATTTAATACTTGTTTTAATTTCACAGATTGCTTTGCTGAATAAAATATCGTCTAAGAAATCACAAGATTCATCACTACCATAATCCATGTTTAACATAGAAATCATGTCTGCCATTCCGGTAAACTCAATTCCCATTCTCCGACTATATTTATCCATCAAATTTTGTTCGTTAAGAGGATGATTATTAAGATTAATCATTTCATCTAAAAAATATACCAAATGTTCTGTATCTGCCAGGAACGTATGAATGTCAAATTCAGCAATTGGCTCATATGGGTTTTTCACATATTTATGCAAACATATCGCCGACAGGAGACAATTACCATAAGATTGAAGCGACTGCTCCCCACAATTAGATATTACAATTGCTGACGAAACAAATTTATTTGGTCCTGGCACACTGATATCATAAACTGGAAACTTTCCATCTAATTTAGTGATTGACTTAATATGTTGTTTATCTTTTGAAAAATTAGTAAACACTGCGGAATTAGTTTTATTTGTTAAATTAAACATATCTTCAAAAGAATCTGCATCCATTATCCTTAGTGTATTCTCTAAAATATCAGAAAAAATTCCTAATGAACATAAGATGAGTTGTGTATTACCTAATAATCCACTTGATATTTTTGAAGTAACATCGATTGAATGTACATCTTTCAATTTATCAATATACCCAAATTCTTTATATATGCCTTCTATAAACCCTAATTGAAAATTAATATTGTTAAACATTAAAATGTCTGTCTGTTCATCAAACATTTTTACATAATCATACCCGTTTTTCCATTCTTCTTTATCAATATTGATTTTAATTGGAGTATAATCCATTTTAACAAAATCTTTAACATTCAAATCTTTAATTTTAGTTAATTTTGGTTCACTAAATTTATAATCATTCTTGGTTGCCATAATTTCGTGATCATAAGTAGACCAAAATTTAATGCCCCCCATTAATTCTATTTCATATACATCGTCTAATTCTCTTGTTTTAAATACATCAGAACATTCGTATGTCTCTCCACCTAACACAATTTCATTTTTAATGTCTTTAAGTTGTTTATAACCTTCAGGAGTTAAAACCGGTGCCCACTCAGGAAGGCAAGGATTACATCCCACCGGGATTAACTTTGGATCAAAAGCACAAGAGGAGAAATTTCTCATGTTGTCCCGGAAAATAATACCCGGATCGCCTGTTAACCACGATGCTTCTGCGATCTGTTTTAGAATATCTTTTGCTTTAACTGTTTTGTATATTTTGACTGGATATCCCTTGGCTATCCAGTCATCATAATTTCCATCCCACTCAGCATCATATTTTTCAAATGTCGTTTCAGGAAAGAACAGATCCCAATCGGAGTCCGTCTTAACCGCCTCCATAAATTTATTCGTTATTTGAACTGATATGTTTGCAAAATTCACGGTAGGCTGGTATCCAGTCATAAAGTCTTTTGGAAAGACGCGATCCGGGTTTGCCTTACTCCAAATGAATTTTTCTAAGTCAGGATGACGACAGTCGATATCAATTAACTCAGCAGCACGACGACCGTTCTGACCTATGTCGTGACCTAATTGACTAAAGCTAGGCATAAAGCTCACTGCACCAGTTGAAGTCTTGGCTGAATTTTTAACTGGGCAACCACTTGGTCGAAGTATGGAGATAGATAACCCACACCCTCCACGCCAACTAAAAGTGCGAGCAATTTCCTTTTCACATTCAAAGATTCCCTCTAAAGAATCTGAATTTAAAGGAATGTAATAACAATTAGAGAGAGAACATGTATACTCAGTATTTCCAAGACCAGATAGTATACTCCCAGCAGGAACGCATCTCTTTTTAAGAAACATCTCAATAATATAATTTAATTTGGTTTTATCTAATTTAGTTTTATTATTGAGTATTGGTAAGAACCGTTTATTAATAATATCATTGTATGTCTTTTCATCATTTAATAAATATTTTTTGGTTATTACCCCTTGAATAAATTCTTCAGTCACTTTCATGAATTCTTCATATTCTTTTTCTAGTGTTGTCAAAATGGATTTCCTTTTTTATATTTAGAGTTTAATCTGATCAAGATAATAACTGTTTTTGTATTTCGGGTCATTTCTCATAAAATTGATTAGATCTGGATATGATGTTGTCGAGGGATAGTTTAATAACTTCATTTCTTTTGCTGCGTCTCTATATGGGTCTAATCCCTTCCAAGAATCGCCTTTTATAGCTTGTCGAATTGTGCTGTTGTGTACATTATAATTATTTATTATCCTGTCTCGATATATTTGAGGATATGAATGTCCACACATAAATCGATCAATTATCCCTTTAATTATGATTTCTTCATGTAATTGTGCTGAAGGATGGTTTGAACCAGAATTTATTTCAGAATTTATTTTTTTCCAGTTTGAATCTACATTTATTTGTATAATGTCGACAACTTCTTTAACAGAAATGTTTCTGTCTTTTGCAAATTGTTTCATACTTTCTTGTCTTGCTGTATTTCTACATATGGCACTGATTACTGATTGAACAACTCCACAATTTTTAGCTAATTCTGTTTGTGTAATATTTGTTTTCTTGTCATATAATACTCGAATTATTTGATATACTTGTGTATTAGTTAATTTAGCATTGCTATGATTTTCCCCAGACACTATATTCCCATTTTCTGTTTGGTCATTTACATTATCCTGACTGTTTCCCGAAAGAATACTAAAAATATTAATATCTGATTTGTTTACATCTCCAATATGTCTAATCATTATTCCTGGGGCAGCAGATCCAAATACTTGATGATAACTTAATCTGTGAGAAAAACTTTGACCATAATATATACCAAACCTCCCGTATGATTTCTTATCTAGACTCCCAATCCAAACCCACTGTTTATGAACACTATCGTCTTTCGGAACATCAACTTTATCATAAAATCGCTTTAAATTATAAACCGACCAATTCAATCGATTAAACAATCGAACATGTTCTAATGTAATCCCCTTCCATTCTCGTTCAACACAATAAAGAATATGAGAGTTAACCTTCTTAACGTATTCATATTGAATACTAATAGGATTCAATTGATGAATATCAGTTTGATTACTAAGAACATCAAATATTAAATCGAAGTTGTTAACATAGTCATTCAAATAAAATTGGTTATACAAAATTCCTTTTATCCACATATCCTGCCAACACTTGTCAGTGTAAATCGGGAAATTATTAAAATCAAATTCACCATTCCATTTAAACACATAATCAACAGCCTGGTCATTCTCATCAGGAATAATCTCAACTTGTTCAAAGAATATTATCCATTCCTCAATATTCCAATTCAGTCTATTCCAATCTCTGATTTGATCTAACTCAACAATGTCGTTTTTATTTTCTAATAAATGAATTAAATTGTCTATTTTCTTCTTATAAAACTTATTTACTATCTCTTTCATGTGAATACACCCCTCATGTAGAATTATTTGGAAAAGGAAGTAAAAAATTATCGAAGGGGTATAAAAAATAATTTTTAAAAAATAGGTCGCGAACCTATTTAACTCCCCTTCCAAATAAATTAAATTAATATTTTTTTATATTTTAATCTGAAGATAAGTAAGAGCTTTCGACAAATATTTAATAGCTTTTTTAATATCTTCTGATTTGTATTTAGTCCCCTGTAGAAATTTTAATCGATCTCTTACAGCATCAATTACATCGTGAGGAAATGCCCCATTTGGAAGAGCCTGCTTCTGGTCATTAAACTTCAGCTCTCCCCGGTTCCATGAGATAGTGAATCCCAGTCCATCGGCCACTCCGCCAGCAGGATTTTTCTCAGCAGTAATATAATGTTCAGAATAAAAGTCTTTGTCAAATACATTACTTTCTTGTTTATCTTTATCCATGTCATTCCCCTTTTTAATTATTATACCAACCCTGCTTCTTCGTCAAGTCGAGTATGCATATATTTTACACCGATTTTCGACACATATTTACCAATATTTTTAACTTCAAGACTAGCAGCAATAATAATATCTAAGTCTTCTTTGATAATATCCTGCATCAAACTTCTAATATAATCACCAGTTTTTTTAATATCCCCTTTACCGCCGTTAATAGTGTCAAAGGTTTCTTGATAAATTTGTTCAAGTCTCCAATTAGGTGTAACTTGATCAGCTATATATTGAATTCTATTAATATATTTAACATCTATATCTTTATGTACTTTTACTTTTGATTTTGAATGTTTTTCTCCTTTTGCTTTAAATATAAAATCTTGACCACTATATTTAAATTTAATAACTATTCCTTCACCGATTCCAGAAATATTAAAATATTTACCAATCGGACATTCGTTTTCAATTTCATCAACAATACCAGTAATGATATTATTAGCTATTTCTGGTTTGTTAAAATCAATAGATATATTATATGATTTAATGAGTGAAAGAATGTATACATTATTAATACATATATTATTCTTTAAAAAATATGCATCAACATCTTTATCATTAACCCAAAATGATTCTTTATCATCGTTGATTATATTAGTAATTCTGATACCAAATATGAAAAACGATTTATCAATTTCGGATATAGCAACACCGTTTTGAATGGCTTTTCCTGCCCATTCTCCAAATAGTGTTATTTCTTGGGTCTCCTTCGTACAAAATTCACAATGTAAATCTTTCATCAAAATATTAAATTTATCAAAATTCAGATGAATAAAATTTGCAAATCCAGCATTATCTTTATTTGGAGTAATGATATTTTTCTTTGATTGACAAACAATTTCATTTTTTAAATCATAACGAATAGATGCATTAGTACCATGAATTTTTACTGTACCAGTACACTCTATAATAGGATATTCACAAATCGTTTTAAATACAGGTTCGTCATTTTCGTCAATGTGTGAAAATTCAGCAGTATTTTTTACATTTCTAATTATTTGTCTGAATTGACCTATACTTGGCATTATTAACATCAGAATTCTCCTTTTTAAGATTTGTTAAAACATCAAAGTTTGAAATTTGCCGAGGCCAAAAACTATTCTCCAGTGGAGCCAAATCCACCAAGATTTCTGGAAGTCTCATCACCAAATTCTTTAACTTCAATCAATGTAGGTAACACAGTATATTCAAACACTAGTTGAGCAATTTTATCATGTACTTTAACTTCGTAGTCTTCTTTACCAGAATTATATAACAATACTCGAATTTCATTACGATATTCATTATCGATTGTGCCTGGGGAATTAGTAACCATAATACCATGTTTATATGCCAACCCTGATCTTGGTCTTACTTCTGCTCCCATTCCAAAGGGAAATTGTACACATATCCCAGTCTTGATCATTTCAGTCACACCAGGTTTAACTATCTTACTTTCAATCGAAAACAAATCATAACCTGTGTCAGTCCCATGAATATTTTTCGGTTCAACTGGTTCTACATACTCATCATTAATTAATTTTTTAAATCCAATATCGGGTAAACTAAATTGTTGTTCATCAAAAAATACTGATGAACATTGATTACAATACATTAAAGAAACTCCATGCATGTAACTGAATTTAGAACAACCACAAACACGACATTTAAAACTCCGTATTTCAATACTTCCCATTTTTAAAAAACTCCTTTTTTTTAATTAATTTTTTTTACTATAACTTAATTATTTATATATAAACTATGAAAATTTAATTAGTATGGTCTCTATTTCTAGCGATATAATTTGAAAAACTCCTCCAAGCATTGGCAAACGTAACTGCACTACCAGTAGGACTAACAAGTTGTTTGAATCTACCAAGTGTTTCTCTCATATCAAAACTATTATTAGTAGCAGATATTGCTTGAATAACACTATTGACATTTTCTTGAGGTGTATAAATCGAACTAGTTGTAAATGACATTCGACCAGTTCGATTATATAATTGGCTTGCATTGCTTAAAGGCAAATTAACAAAACTACCGTCACTAAACTTTTTACTCTCTGGTACATACATATTTTTGATTGTTAAATTTATACCAATTCCTACTGCATCTGTCGCTAACAGAGTTTTAATTTTACCTTGTGAGAATAAGTTAGCAACAATTTGTGAATCTTGACCAGCATGTGATTTTATTTCAGCCGAAGAATCGTCTTCGGCTCTATAAATATACCCAAAACCACTCAACACACATTGTAGTAAATCAGGATTATAAATCTCATTTGCTTCTGGCATTTTATTAACTGCATCAAGAAATTGATTACGATTAAGATTGAATCCATCTCTAACATTTTCTGGATGATCTTTTTCTAAATCTTGTAAGTTAATGTTTAATGAACTTCGTTGTCGCTTCTGTAAGTCTCCTCTTTCAATTTGATCAGCAGTATGTTGATGACCTTTAGTTTGTTGTAATGCTTGTTTGACTAACCGTTTTATTCTTTTCTTACTAAATAGTATAATAACGTTATTGTTTTCTGGTGGTTTCAACATTAATTTTACTAATGTGTCATCATTATTCAAACTATCCATAGGCATGACAGATATATTTGATGGGTTTCGAGCTTCACTACCTGATTCTAATCTAGTGATTGGAATATTCATTGAACGATTTAAAAATTGAATTAAATTAGTTGCTGCTTGTGGTCTGACAGTTCCACTCAATAACACTAATTGACATTGTTGTAACCCAGAAAACTTCTTTAAAATTGAATATAAAGAATCTGTTATTTGTTTTGCTTGAGAATCAGTTGGACTAATCTGTTGAATTAAATGTGCTTCATCGAGTACAATCATTCGTAATCGATTAGTATTGATTTTCTTATATACTCCGTTTGCTGATTGATAAATAGTAATTATAATTGGGGCATCGTAATTAGTAATACTATCTTGTTCTGATTTAATATTAACTATATTTGTACTGATAAATCTTTTCATCCCATCAACAATAATTTTCATTATTTGTTGATCGACTACTTGTATGTCTTTTGCTAATTTATTTGCTCTACTATCATTTACTTGTAAAGCCATAAAATGTTGCATTTCATTGTACATTACTTGTTTTCTATTGACCAATTGTCGAACATTCATTCCATTTGCTTGTAGTAATGCATAAATTCTGGTTATATTCATGTGTATGTGTCCTCGTAACTGAGGAGTTCCACTAACTGTAATTGCAATATGAACTAAATGATATACAATTTTACTAACATGTTCAATGAAGTCTTTCCGTATCTCATAAACTAATTGTCTAACTGGGCACAAGTACAATAATTTAGGGATCTGCCCTAATGCTCCATTAGGTTCATTAAAAAATCTAAATAAATTAGTGACTAATTCATTAACTTGAGTAATTGCTGCTCTGTTATAGTCAGCTCCAGTAGCAGTATTTCGATTAACGATGTCTAAATCCATACTGGGATGTAGATCTAACATAGTTGCCCAATGAAACACGACTGGAGCAGTCTTTCCAGCACCTGGAGAAGCAACTTGATAAACATTAGTCCCATTTCGGAGAGTATTTATTAATGACTGTTGCCAAGGACGAAATGAAAAATCAAATAATTTAACTCCTTGTAGTTCGTTTCTTGTTGCTCGGATAACATTACTTGGTTGTCTTTGTTGTGCTGCTAATCTTTGATTTGGTGGTCGCACCATACTGGGAGTTCCAGCACTTTCATTTTCATAGTCTCTTCGGGTTAGTGACCCAAGGTCTTCAAATAAATTTTTAGTTGATTTCATAGAAATTAGTCTCCATTATTTCAATGTTGCAGAATAAATAGCAATCGCTGCATCCATAGTTAACTCAAATGCACAACCATCATAATTACCAGCATTAGTCCATGTTCCTTTATTATGAAGAACACTTAATTTCTTAGCTTGTTCTTGTGCTTGATTTGTTAATAGACTATATACAGCAATTGTGTCCCCATCATAATCTCCACCATTCTTACAAAGATCATAACTATTTAATGATGCAACAAATCCAGTTTTAGCCGGAGTAACATAAAGAGCTTGCCAACTATCTCTATTTTCAACAGGATCTCTTTTAAACAGAATTAGTTTATCTTTAACAATTATTTTAACAACTTTGATTAATTCTCTTTCAGTTAATTTATCTATCTCATCTGGGTTTTCATTAATTTTAGTATTGAAGTTTTTAATATCATTAATATCAACTTCTTCAATATTAAAATATTGTTGAATTAGAGTTGTTATTAATTTACTTGAATCTTCTTTAAGTATATAATGAATAAACATTGGTTCAAATAGTTTTAAACAGATATGCCAAGGTATACCAATAAATCCAAATTGCATATTTGTGTCTGGAACAATAACAAGTCGAGCACAATAATCAACAACTTTCTTCAACATCCCGCCACGAATTAAACCATACTTTCCTTTGATTTTATTTTTAATCCAAGTATTCAACATGATTAATGTTCGTTGAATGCCATTTATTAAACTATCTTTAATTTCATCTTCAAGAAATTCAGCATTAATCGTCATATTAACTTGATTGATTAATTTAATATATAACTCATTAACTTCTGAATGTTGGATTAATTGTTTTCCTGCTGTCGTTATTTGGACATCACGAATACCTGCTGGCATAATAGGAAATTTATCAATAATTATCGTGTCTCTAAATTGCAAGACAAACTTTACATTATCAGGATTTTTAGTTTTCATTTCTTCAAAGTTTAATTTATCAAAATTAGCAATAAAAAAAGAAACACCAGTTGATCCAGCTTCTTGATCTATTGTTAACTTACCGTCATCCGAAATTAAATATTTTTCTTTTCCCATAATTAATTTAGTTAAATCAGGGTTAATAGAAGTTAATATTTTATAACCTTCAGGATGAATTAATTTATTATTCAAATTAATATATGCAAATAATTTCTTTCGTTTTGCACTCCCCAATCTTCCAAATATTTCTTGACTGAATATACCTAGTTTATCAAATTCATTTCGATTATTTCCAGCATAATATTTTCCGCTACTTACAGCTTCTAGTTTACGTTTTTCAATAAACAAATCTATGTCTAACAGTTTTAGTTTCATTTTTTTTGTTCGCCTATTAAATTTTGTTAAAAATACAATGCTATGGCATAAGCCATAGCATTAGTGTGATTAAGTCACACGACTTTTGTTATTAAATTGACCTATTCTTATTTTCATCCAGTCATTAGTTGGAAATCTGTCACACAAATCAGTATTCTTTGATTCATCACAAAATCTCCAATCTCCAGCTTCTGGCCAGTCTTTTCTAATTGCAATTTTTGCATATGTTTCGTCTTCTGCAACAATCATTGCACACAAAGTACTTGAATCATCAGAACATCTTTGACCAGTACACCACCACCCAAGTATAGACTCATTTGGTGGAAAACTAAGTGGTCTATGATCATCAGTAGGTTGATACCAAGATATCCAAAATATTTTCATAAAAAAAACGTCTCCATGTAATTAATTATTTAAGATTGTGTTGTTATACTGTGTCACGAGAAACCCCTGCATTTATGCTGGGGATTAACTCGCAACCATTCCACTATTATGTTTAACAACAACACAATCTTTTTGTTTAACTCTATATCCTGTTTTACTGCCATCCTCAAGGATGACTTTACCTTGAGTAGACGCCCAACCTCGACAGACACTATACTTACCGTCACACAAAACAATATCTCCTGGTCTGAATCTTATATCTTTATTCAACTTTCGTCGAACAGCTTTACCAGGTTTCGGAACCAAGTCGACATACATATCTTGTTCTCGAAGATACTTTCGCACGTCAACTAAACTAGGTTTAGTTTGTGTCTCACGTTTACGTCTATTCCAAGCTAGACACTTCTTATACCCAGGAGTATAATATTTACGGTCTTCATGTCTCTGTACATGGTTTCTAACATGTCTTCTATATTGTTTGAAGTTTACTGTTGTACTTACATCTGTATAACTATATTCAGAAATATCCTGGAAACTTAGACTATCACTGAACGCAATTACATGAGCGTCGTTAGCATGTGTTTTCTCCATATCAAATTGTCGTCTAGCTACTTTAGTAATATAACCAAAAGTATCTTGAATATAAATGTCTGGAGTAGATTCAAACATATTGAACATATACTTCATACAACTATTCAATACTCCAGATGCTCTAAGTGTTTTACTTGTGCCAACTTTCGGACACTTAGATTTCCCTTTGTGAATCTTATCATGACAAGGTTTACAAAGTAATAGTAGATTGTCTGGACTATCTGAGCCTCCTCGACTTAATTAAGAGTAATACTGATTTTCGTTACCTACTGGTCAGCAATGAGGACTTCAATAATATAAATATTATCGGTACCTCCAGAGTCACGGACTGGGAGTGGCATCCGTAAGTGAACTCTTAATTAGATCCTGATTGACTAATTACTTAGCTACTCGTGTCTGTTCAAGCCCCAGAGGTTTCCTGGGGTGCTTGACAAATTCTCCTATTTAATATTTAGAGTAATATGTTCTCTGGGAGAATATCTAAATCCATGTTTCAAACAGAATTCAATTGATTGTTTAGCACTATCATTAAATGCATCAAGAAAATTTCTTGGGTGATCAAAATTATTTTGATTTGGAGTAAATGGCATGACACATACTTTTTCTTTTGGAATATTATTCATTATTATAAATGAAAGAATTATATTATCACAATTATTCAAATAGTCTCCATATACAAATTTAACTGTATAATTATTAAATTTTTCGAATTTCATTATTAAGAACTGATCTTTATATATTGAATAAATTTCTTCGATGGATTCAATATTTTCGAGGGATTCAATATTTTTATGTGCATCTACATTGAATTTAGGGCTAATATTTAATTGAATTTCATCTAAATCACATTTATTTCGCATATTCCAAAACAAACTACCAAGTGACGTTCCATTGGTTTCAATCTCAAAATTCATGTTTGATTGAGTTGCAAGAATATCAGTAACCATTTTAATATTTTCATCATATATTGGTTCCCCACCAGTGATTAATAAAGTGTCTATGTTGGGATATTTATTTCTTAGATCGTTAATTTGATTGGATATTACTTCGTATGATGTTTTCTCTTTCGATAGTGATGCACACTTAGTATCACAAAATCCACAACACAAATTACATCCATCAAATCGAACTAGTATAACAGGTTTACCAACATTAATTCCTTCACCCTGTATAGTTTGAATGAATTCCATTATTAATTTTCCTTTTTAGTATTTATTATCTATTTTTAATCTGTTGTTTTTCATATCCGGGTACAGGGACAAATCGTCTATCGACAACATAAATATTTACATATTTACCTTTAGTCTTTAATGCAAATTTTTTAGCAAGTCCCCCATGCAATTTTTTCGTTTTCTATAAGTTCTTCGTTGTCGTCAGGAAAATAACCTGGATATAAAAGTCCTTCTTTTGAAATTTCAAAATGAACTCTAAATCCTGGAGTATCAATATTGTTTATGATTTTCATCGCTTCATTGAGTTTCATGATTACCTTCTTTAATTATTGTTTCTATCAGTGTATAATATTTTTGAATAAATTCCATTATTTTTCTCCGTTAATCGTCAAGATCCATTGGAAAGTTAATATGTTTAATAAACACTTCAATTCCTTTATCAATACGTTCAAGCGACGCTCCATCGGTATAAGCAATATGAAAATTACTTAACCAATAAAAATTACTCATTATCTGTGTTTCCATATTTTTAAACACTACTGGATATCGTTTTCTGCCTTTATCAAGTATTGGTAGTAATTTATTTTTTAATTGGTTATAATTTGGATATTTTATAAATAGTTCGACTAAGTTTTCATCTTCAATGAATTTTAACATTAATTGATCTATTATATGACTAAAAATAATATACGTTGTACTCAACACTATAGTATCTGTAATTTGTTTTCCATTCTTAAGATTGTAATATTCTTTAATTATACTTTCGCAAATATTTGGATTCGGAATATATACATGTAATAATCGTTCAATATCTTTGTCTGTCTTAGCTCCAAATTGATCCCTGAATAATTGAACCAGTGGAAAATCTCTGATTTTAAATAAACCACTAATCGTGTAATTAATTGTATCGAAGGTAATGTCAATAGACTTCTTACTATCTTTCAAATAATATTTGTTGATTAATATATCCATGAATTGTAAACAGAATCTATCATGTTTTCCGTATACTCCAAGAATATGTATGATAGAGTTGTCATCAGCTTGATCTTGTTCAACTAGTTTTATGAGTCGATATACTGGAGCAATGAATGGAGAAAACTTAATTCCAGTTATCCCTCTAAGACTAACCAGCCCACCAATCGCATGATGTTTAACTTTTTTGTCCTCGGCAAATAGTTCACCATACATCTCCCGCCAAATATCAAATTGTTTCTTCAATTTAAAGTGCCAAACAAATATGAATTTTTCATATAATTCAGGTTGTTTTTCAAGAATTTCTTTAGTTTTAATACATGATTTAAAATTATTACTTTTAATTGTTTTAACATTATTGAACGTTGGATATTTTAAGAATATTGGAATATCAAGTGACATAATATAATCATACACATCTTGATGGTGTTCCATAAAATAACAATAACATTCCATAAACTTTGTTATATCTCTGGGATTAATTTGTCCTTGAATAATACTAAATCCACCAGAATCAATTATTAGTTTTTCACCATCTTCAGGATACAATCCATTATAATATTTTTCAATCTTTTTTGACAGTTTATCTAAGGAATCATATCCAAACTCAGTATTAGAGAATCCATTATACAAAGAATATAAATATCGTTTTACATATGGTCTTAATATTTGTTTATTCCACCCACGTTCAAGAACATTACTTGTTGTATGAACATATCTGTATGTCACACGTAATTCTCCTTTTTTAAGAATATTTATTTTCAATTGTTGAAATTTGCCGAGGCCAAAAATAATTATTTACTCAAACAATTTGTTGATATTAATTAAACTATTTCTACTAAGATTTCGACTACCAATACAAGTAATACTAGATGGAAATTTACTAAATTCTGGAAGACGATTTAATTTTTGAAACCCAAATCCATGTAAAGAATAATACCATACATCGTCAACTAAATTATATACTAACATAGGAATATTCAGTAACTGACCATACTTAATAGCGTATCCAGTCCCACCATCAACAACACACATTGAACGATCAGTAATAGGGCCTATAGCTATAACTAATAAAGAATCTTTAATTTGAAAAATATTTCTCAACAATAATTTTTTTATATAATCTTTAGAAGGGAGTTTTCTATTTAAACTTCCACAAATAGTTTTTAATGTATTGTTCCATGAATATAACTCATCATCTGAATGAATATACTGACGACCAGTTGTTGAATATAATTTATGACCAGTGAATGAATGATGAATAATATCTATATGGGGAAACGTACAATTAATTAAGTGGGAAAACAAAGTGTCTGCACCTTTGGCTCCACCAGAGTGAGCAACTTTAACAGGCTGCAATTTCGTTCTCTTCTAATAGACAATATTCAGTTTGACACATCAGACAGTAAATATCAACTATATCTAGTGGATGATCATCAAAGAGTATTACTTTTCCACAATGATGACAGATTAGTTTGTATTGACTAATAATATCAAAATCTTGAATCGATATTCTGATCATGAAGTCTCCTTATGTTTAGTACATTCACAAATTTCTTTAACTCCATTTAAATCAACACCAATGTCAATAAAATCATTATTACTTTCAATATCCTCAATTATTGTATTTATTGTATTTGACACTCCATATAAATCAATGTTTTTGACTATGTTTATATCAGGATTCATATGAAGTGTTTTACATTTAAACACAATATTTCTATCGGAATTCAATATAATGTTCTGATTTGATTTTACGAGTATGTTTTTATTTAATTTGATTGTAACTAAATCATTAGTAATATCAATATCTTCAACACAATCTAATATAGTATTAATTTTTCTTTTTGTAATGAATTTATTTTTAAATTTTTGAATTAATTTAAACAACTATCCTCCAATTTTAACATCTGGTGAATGTTCATCTGCTAAACTTCCACAATTAACCGGATCTCCTTGTCGTCCAGCAGGAAGACCATTAACAAATACAGTTCCAGATCCTCCAACTAAAATTCCTGGATGGTTACAATGGGGCACATAACAATCACTTAACCTCATTTGATTTAACCCATTAGTAAATACATTTGGAGAACCAGAACACGATGGTCTAGGAGGACATCCTGGATGACCAGTACAATTGTCTGTTAATCTTGTTGCCCAAGGGCATCCCATTTAATAACTCTCCCTGTAAGTTTACAAAATTGGATCAGTTGGTGATATGACTTCACTAAGAAAATCTGCCCATAATACTTTCTTTTCAGGAAACCCCCATTCGGGATTATTTTCAATTGCAATAAGTAGAGGAGGTTTTCCTTCACCGTCAATCATAAAATCTGTACCATATATTTCTCCGTTATTATCCATATCTGCATTACCTAAAAATTCAGACATTAAAATCTGTGCAGCAGTTGCAGGTGTAGGGAGCATAGTACATTTTTCATCGGGTATACTCCAAAAACTACAATCTACTGTGGTACATGGTCCGCCCACTGTTGGACAATCAGCCATTTTTTAAACTCCTTTCTGAATACGTTTAACTAACACTTCGAGCAAATTCTTTAGCCATTCGTTCTGCTTCAACTTCAGTTTTAATTGTCCACACTTCTTTTTTCCAATTACCACAAGTATCTAGAGTGATTTTTTTACCAATCTTAAAACCAGCGACAGCACGATGTGACCATCCATAAACTTCACCACTTGGTGATCGACCCCAACTACAATCGTCGTGTTTGGAATATAGTTTAGGAGATTTTTTTAACATCAACCAATCTTGAAAACGTACTTTAGGTTTCTTGTCAGCATACACTGGAAGATTTTTTAAAGTTCGGTCTTCTGGTTTAATATTAGTTACTTCATAATTTTTTACATTATGTTTTTTGAGTCTGCCCGTTTTTATATTTATTTTTTTGACTTTGGATTTATTCTTTTGCGGTACCGCATACTCATCTTCTTCGAGTTTAATGTTCGGTCGTTGAACATCTTTGTCCATTAACTTATTCTTCTTAGCCCATCTGACTAAATCCGGAACGATAGTAAACTTCTTATCAGGAAGTTTAACGTTTTTAAATAATTCATTTGAAATCATAAAAAATCTCCAGGTAGTTATTTCTCTTTCTCTTCCTTAGTCCAGTTTTTCTCAAGAATATTAAAAAACTTTTTCTTATCATCTTTAGATAATTCAATAATAGATTCAACTTTAAATCTTTTAAGAGTATCATCAAACAATTTTTGATATTCGTCTTGATTTTCAAATATACGCACACTATCGAAATCAAAAGTTTCAAATAACTCATCGTAAGTAAATTCTACTCCATCTTCTTGTCCTTCTTTAAGAATTATTTTTAACTCTTCCTTGCATCCATGTTTCTCATATAACGATTTAGCTTTGTGTTCAACTTCTGGATACTTATGTTGTTTGCTTCTGATTATAGCAGCTTGTATTAATCTACAATCAAAATCTTTTGTAAAAGGATTAACTACAGGAAATTTTAATTCTTTGGGCATCAAAAATGCTTTTTCACCAATTTCTTCAAATAACTTCTGTCGATTTTCTTTCTTCTGAAAATATTGTCGAACAGTAATTGGTATTGTAGTCACTACAACTTCAGCTAGTGCATTATAGAAAAAAATGTCTCCTAGTTCCTGACCTTCTGTGTCAAAAATTAAGTCTTGCATAATATTGTCCTTATTTTTTAAAGAATATAAAATCAACTAATTACACTATTTCTCTAGTATAATTAGTTGATTATGTTAATGTTTAGAATGGAATGTCATCATCTGGCGGAGGAGCTTGATTAGTCGGCTGCTGTGGAACTCCCATCGCATTACCTACAGAATTACCCTGAGGCTGTTGTTGATATCCCCCCTGCTGTGGCTGTCCACCACCTTGCTGCTGATACCCTTGATTCTGAGGCTGTTGCTGTTGCTGCTGGTATCCTTGATTTTGTCCCCCACCCTGGTTCTGTGGTTTATAACTATTATTAGTGTTCTGAACTGTACCTACCGAGTTTTTCTTATCTTTGAATTCTAATTCAAAACCTTTCATTGCAATAAAATCAAATATATCCGCCATTGCAATTGCTTCTGGTCTAGACATAAAAATACCAATAGGATTCCCACTAGTTTTTAGTGAAATTACAACTTTATTTTGAGCTTTTTGATTTGATCCTTCTTTAGCTTGTTGTAAAAAATCACTAACGAAACAAGATTTAAATCCTCCACCCGACCCGCCAAAACTCGATTTACTACTATCAGAAAAGATAGCGAATTGACCAAATGTTTCACCCTGTCCACGAGCAAACGCTTTTAGACTATTACTAATAGCAAGAACTTTTTCTAGATCGGCTTTAATTGTGATTCGCCCTTCTTTTTGAAAAGTGCGACCGCCACTATCTGTTTTTGCTCCAGGAGTAACAGATACGAAACAAAAATATCTTGGTTTATAAAATGGAAGATCTGGTGCTGCGTCTTTGACCAATGAAATTCCAAATAGATTATTCGCTGGAAAAGATCTGTCAAAAATATTTTGAAGTGAAGATTGTCCTGCCATGTTGTTAATTCCTTTTTTATTTAAACGATTTCAAGAAAATGATCTGGTACAATGTTTTCCATTTTCTCATTTGCTTCCATAATTAGTTTTTCTGAATCTTGTTCTAGTTTACTCCAATTGATTCTAATTTCACCCATTGGAGATGCTAATGTTTCGTATTTAGATCTAATTGCTGAAATCCATTTCAATACATATCCGAGTGAAAGTGGTTTAAATATTATATTGTAAAAATCAGGACTAATTGTATTTAAGTCTTCATGGTTTGTACAATATACAACAACTGCTGTGTTTACTTCTCCATCTACTCGAATAGTTTTAGGTGGAGTAAATTCCCAAGTAATCTGTTTACCAAGTGAATTTAACATATTGAGAAATTCATTATTAACAACAGTATCTATCATTCCTCCACCATAAACTCCAGTAGACCCTCCACCATAATTTGATAAGCTACTACTGGTATTCCCATTGCTGTATTTTGTATTATAAAATGGATCGTCAGTTGCTCCAGTGTCAATGTACACAGCATCAATATCAATCACATATTCATTTATAGTAATAGGTAATTCATATTTCCATTGATTGTCTCCACTGTTTGTTGTAAAAGGCATCAAACAATCACCATTTATAATACAGTATTTCTTGAATGATGAATATTGAGAAAATAGGGGAAGTACGTCTTCAGTGATTCCTTCTATAATTTCATCATCGTCCATCTCAAGTAAATTTAATTTAGCTCCTGTATTTCTTTTAATATAGTTTAATAAATTCGTCCATGTTTGCATAATAAATAATACTCCAAGTCTAATCTAACCCATTTAATAAATCATCGACTATATCCTCATACAATTTATTGGTTTTTCCTTTTTTCACTTCAGGACAGTTCTCAATATGATCGATCAAATCATTTTTTGAAGTAGCTAAAAAACTAGTGAATTGATCTTCCATTAATTTTTTAAATTCATTATTGTCCGATTTAACTGGAACTAGATGTAAATCAAATCCTAGCCCATTAACCATTCTAGTTAACGGATTAAGTCCTAAATCGACATCTTCAAGAAATTTATTAAACTGTGGAGAAAAAGATTTTCCAAGTGTAACTTCTGCCATTGGAAATTTTTTAAATCCACTTTCAATTAATTCATTAAACATCAGCCTAAGTACGGTATTCACTTCGTTGATGAGCATTTACATCTCCCTTTTTGTAATTTTAATCCGTTTTAGTTGTTCTTCAAATGATATCATTTTAATATTTTCAACAATTGTTGTTATATTGGTTTTGATGATATCTGGCATATTTTGTAATTCGTTCTTTAATATTAACGGATCAATAGGAATATTATAATTCAATATTAAGTCTATTGCTTTTTTAGGACCTACATTTTTAATACCATTGATTCCATCTGCCTTATCCCCAGCCAATGCTAATATCAATACTATGTGTTTTGATGTCAATGCTCCTCTTTTAAATTTTTTATATATATACTCAATAGCTGAATTATTGTCCCAACAATCGATTGCTAATCGTTTGTTCCCTGTTTGACTAGGCATAAATCGATTAGTGAATTGTATTGTGTTTGTAAATTGACAACATTGCAATAAGTCTTTATCATTAGATATAACAACATTCAACGTGTGTTCTTCTCCACTTTCATAAAAGTTATTCTTAATTACATAATATGGAATCAAGTCACTTTCATATTCATGAAGATTATATACAACACCATGTCCTTTTATACTGCATTTCTGTTCAATTTCTTCCCAATATCTTTTCTTTAATTGTTTAAACAAGTATAAGTCTTCATCTTTATCAATGATATCAGCTAAACTTGATCGTCCACTCTTATACGAACTTTGGATAGATAAGTTTTGACTATTTTGTCCATCATCAAAAAAAGTTACAAATTTGGGATTGAATCCCCTAAATCTTTTATGAAGAAGATTTAGATAATCTCGGTATTCATTAACTAACTGGTCACTTGGACGTTTATTTTCAATATAATAGTTTATTTCATTAAATACATTGTTCTTATTATACAACCCTTTACATACCGATGCTAAATCAATATAAAAAATAATATTTGTTTTGTGTAGAGTATTTAATATGTTTTTAACTAATTCATACGTTATACTTGATTTAACATAAATATTTCTATTAGCATTATGCACATGATTTCTCCAGTCAAGATTTATAAAAAGAAATTAAAAAATTATTAAAAAATAATTTGTATATATTTTAATAATTTATATATGAAAACTGACAATATTAAAAATCTTAATCATTTTTATAACGCAACATAACAGTCTTTGCAAGATGATATAAATAATGTTCTCTTTGATTTTTTCTATAAAAAACATTAACGATATTTAATGGAGATAAAACAAAATTAGATTCATTGTGTTCTTCTAAATTATATATTTCTCCAAATTGTGGAAAATCTGGTAAACAGTTTGACATTTCATAATATTGAAAACCCATGATTTTATCACTAACTAGTTGAATTGCATTATCAAATCTTGCTTGACCATTTCCTGGTTCATCAGGACAATATATTATTGTCGTTGCTGAACTTCCACCATATACTATTCCAACTACTCCTTGTTCGATTACGGATTTAATTTTACGTTCTTCAACCATTTTAAAATCCGTTGATATTGGTGTTAGTTTTTTATCAAGTGACGTAATTTTAGGTTCTTTTTCATGTGAATATTTAATTTCCTGATGTTTGAATATATACCTATTTCCTCGTTTACCTATCAAAGTTTGGTCTGTGTCTGAAAGATTTTTCATTAAAATTTTATTACTAGTTACTTGTCGATCGAAATATTCAAACACATCGACTTTTTTAAATTTAGTTTTGTCAAATAAGTTAATATAGTAATTAGCTATTTCCATATCGTCACTTTCCGATATTGCAAACGAATCGAAAAAATAATAACTAAATGTATTATTCACTTTGTAGTTGTTAATTAGATATGACGGCACATTTAAATCGTTTTTTGCTCGAGTTAATATTTCTTCATATATATATTCATTTTTCTGAACATCTGCCCCAATATGATTAAATTTAAAAATTTCTCCAAAATTAGTACTCAAGAACCCTTCAAACCCTCCTAATACATCTCCAGCTTTTTTATCAAATTGAATATTATTATATGTGTTATTGTTTCCAAGATAATATAAAGTTGGATGAACTAATACAAGCGTTGTAAACATTTTATCTTCTTGAAATCTAATCGCTCCTTCAGGAGTTACTTTAATACATAAAAACGTTTTAACAAAAACAACATTTGTATTTCCTTTTGTTTTACCTTCATCTTTTGAGTATATTGTCATTGTAATGCTGGGAAATTTATTTCTATCTATATCACTTATCATTTGTCGCAAAACTGGTTGAGAAAAAAATAATTTAACTAAGCAAAATGAACTTTGCTTGAGTATAGGTGATCGTATAAATGCACAAAATGAGATATCAGAGTACGATATCCCGTTTATTGTTAGTAATATTTCAAAACTTAATTGTGATTGGGCTCCCATAATATTTGTCTCGTATGTTTTGTCCTCGGAAGATTATCCCGAGGCCAATGGTTAATTATTAAATCTTTTCGAACCTTTTTATCCCATCTTTGTATCCATAAAATTCAAGCATAGCTTTTTCCATTTTAACCCCGGAAAACTTCAACTTCTGAAATTCGCCGAGGCCAAAAATATATTAAATTTGAATATTATATGATCTTACACTCTCTTTAAACCACTCAGGAAATAATTCATTATCGTATTGCATTAGTCTATTAAAGTTTCCGTCAAGAATAAAGGTTTCTGCCCAGTCTTTATCTGATCGAATTGATCTACCACATCCCTGAACTATTTTAATAATAGCCATTCTTGAATACCATTTACTATTCATATTCATTTTAGTTTTAACCCATATATCACCAATGAATTGATATGGAACTTTCAAAAATATTTGAAATCTACTTAAATCATCAACTAAATCAACTCCCTCAATTATTGACGGCGAAACAATAACATTTGCTTTACCTTCTGTAATGACTTTGTCTAAATTAAGCAAATCTTTCTTATTTGGGATTAGCATGTTAGACGCATATTGGCTTGCTGCTAATATTCTTTCAGCATTGTCGTATGAAACTGTATGAATTATTCCGTTTATTTTCTTACCGTCGTTCTTTTCGTACAAATATTTAAGTATTCGATCAATAGTAATAATAAACTTTGGCATCATTTCATCTTTATTCTTATATGTCAATTTACCAAGATTATTTACAACATGAACTGTTCTGTTCTCTACTGGGATTGTTGAACCTGTTTGTTTAAAATCATATTCAGGTATTCCTAATTCCTGACAAAACTGATTTACTCCACAAATTGATGCTGACATAAATAAGCTTTTCTTAACTCTATCACCAATAAGTGATTTAAAATACTCATGAACTTCAAGTGGTTTAACTTCAATAGTTTTAGATTCTTCTCCATTCTTCTTTGTGAACTTTACTAAATTGTAAACCCATTGAGTAGTACTAGACAGAAACATGTCATATTTATCATAAATATCAGTAAGATTTTCTTTTACTCGATTTAATTTACTAACATGAGTTTTATACTTTTTTATCCTTTTCAGTTTCATTATTAATATTTCAAGTTTTTTAATAATTGGATTAATTTCGTTATATGCTTCGTCAATATAATCAGAAATCAATGATAATACTTCTGGATTTTGGAATGATGCATTTTTAATATGTTTATTATTCGTTAACTTATTAACTTTCTGTATTAGATTTTTAAAATCCACACATAATTCACCACCAGATTGTTTTGTAATTTGATATGCCATGAAAGCTAATTGATCTTCTGATAATGATAATGTTGCGTAATCACAAAGAATCTTTTGAAGATTATGTGCTTCATCACAAACTAATATCTTAGGTTTTAATGCACAAGAATTCATAAAATAAGCATAATTTGTTACCCCAACTTGACCAGACATAAATTTTTCTTTTTGTAATAGATATTCACAACGATACTCTTTTGCCGCTATACACTTTTTTGCACCCATACATAACGGACTACCAAAATGCACATCAAATTCAATATTCTCCTTTGATGTTAATGGAAACTCTGCACACTCATAATTCTTTGCGCTCCAGATATGATTAAAGTCAGAACGGTTATTAAAAGATTCAATATATTGTACTTGAAGTTGTCTGGTTGAAGATAGGATCAAAATAGGTGGTCCAGTTTCATTACTTTTAATATTTAAATTGTCATTTAATTTTGCAAGAGCTTTACCTACTGTAAAACATATAGCCGATTTACCCACACCGGTTGGACTTTCTAACACAAAGTGGTCAGTTATTTGATCGAAGGATTCAACAATATCATGAATAATTTCTTCTTGATTAATTCTAAACTCTGGGAATGGGAAGGCATTTTGAATTGCTTGTTTGTATTTTGACAAGTAGTTGTTCTCCTTTTATTGTGAACGACTATATTTATATAATCGTTCACATGTAGTTGTTATTGAAACATGCCAAACTCATCAAGGTGAACTGTTGGTATTAGTGAAACAGTTTCCCCTGGCGACTGTGCTGATACACTAATTGGACACACCTTACCAAAATGACTCGGATGGACATGTTTCACTTCTGTTGGGGGCATTGACATATTTGGTGGGATAAAACTACACTTGTTGACTAATATTCCTGAATATAAATTCTTAGTATCATACAAATAATTTCCCGATAAACCAACACTCGAATTAGTCATATTTGTGTTTTTAGCTTTCAAGAAGTACTTAATAATAAACAACTGATCAACCTTCATTTCATTTTTATAGTTGCCTTTGGCCACTTCTGTACATAACCCAGATATTCTTGTTAAGAATGGTTGAAGGAGCATTTCAAGAAAAACTACTCTTTTATTATTCAAATCAGTAAACGCTTTAGGTTCACCTAGACTATTAATTAAAGTCTGACGAATTACATCAACTAATGTGAATGGTGCTTCAAAGCCATAACATTTATGATACAATGCTCTTGAATAATCATCAAAAAATAGAGTATCTAATTTATCAATTACTGCTTGTTGAGTTTTCTCTTTGACGGAGAAACGTTTGCTTATAACTTCTACAACATTTACCATCTCCTGCTTCGTGTGAGCAAGTTTGTACTTTTTCATATATTTTTGATAAATTGGATCTTCAAAATCTACAAATAATTGTAAGAAAAATTCCAATGACATATGATTACGAACAAAGATTGCAATGTCATTCTCTGCATAGAGAGTGATTGAATTAAACAAACTAAATATCTTACAACTTTGTTTTTTAATTGTAATCGGATAATCTATTGCATACATCATACATGTGTAGTAATTCGCGTTTAGATAAAAATGTTCGTGATCCATCAAAGTAGGAATAAAAAACTCTGTAAAATGATGAATTTCATCAGTTACGTTATTTTTAACATCAATCGATACTTTTGAATATGCAGAATTATTGACTCCCAGATAATTAATTCGTTTTGTTATTTTAATTTCGTGTACCGAGAGATAGTTGTTTCGTTGAGCTGAAAGAAAATTAATTGCATTTGCACAGAATGATTCTATGAAATTGTATTGGTATTGTCTTATTGATATTGGATTAACGTATGAAAAAAAATCATTATTTTTTCTATATTTTAGTAGATTCATATATTATTCCTTTTGGATGAATATTTATGTTTATAATTACGTATTTTTGACATAGTATGGATAGTTAAGTTATGTTTTTTAGCTAGATCAACATTAGTTATACTAGTAGTTAAAATTTCATATTCTATATATTTAACTAAATATTCAGTCATATATCCATTCAATGTATCTGTTATATGATTCCATTGTTCTTCATTAAATATATTAGTAACATGACCCCAATTTTGTTTTGTTAAAATATTTTTAATAATTCGAAGTGTAAATTTATTATTATAATCTATAATATCTTGTTTTGTTTGAAGTTTATTTAATAATACTAAGTTTAAACATTCTATAATTTCATTTTCTTTAAACTTAGTATTGACATTATCTGAACCTAAACTAATTCTACTTCTTTTTTTATCTACCATGTCATTCATATTTCTTAAATGTGTACCACTAAATAAGTGTAATGGATTTTGACAAGACGGGTTATCATGGGAATGACAAACACATTCATTATCACAAAGTGGACCATTATATAATTCATAAACATATCTATGGGATTTTGTACTTGTATTGTCATGATAAAAAGTGCCATATCCATCTTTATCTCTGTACTTTTTCCATTCCCAACAAACATTGTAATTTATTGACCCATCAGTATTTAAGGGGACATGTACTTTTTTCCAAAATCGACGTAGTTCATATTCTGATAAATTATTTCGGTTCCATGAATCTAACAATTCGTTACTTAATAAATTTGTTTTATTTAATAATTTTTCATCCAACATAATTGTTCTCCTATAAGAAAAATATGAAGCATTAAGAGTTAGAAAAAAATGTATAGGCATTTCATTTCAAAGAAGCTATCTTTAGTCCTCTTAATACTTCACAGTTAATATTATTAACGAATTAATCGTTAATAAATTTAATTAATGTATCTACAACTTTTTTAGTTTCTCCATCATGACTAACTGAAGTATCCATATGATACTCCCCGTCTGTTATGATATCTTTCAACATTTTCTTTTTAGCATCTGCACAATCAGATTTAACAGTCAATAATTCGTGGAGGGACTTCATAGTTCCATGAGCTATAATTCCTTCGCTTTAATATTCGAAAAAGATCGCGACTCATTTTCCGGGAAATCGTTCACCCTGCTGCATGTTATCCATGCAGAGTAGACTATATCTTTATCCTATAAGTTATAGGATACTCTCTGTTTCCCTGGCTCGCATTTCCAGGTACTCCCTTACGGGATAGTCGTTACACCTTCAATATATGTCGTTAAAACATATAGAGCTTGGCTCGGTATTGACCTCAGCATTATCTGTTAGGAAGTCCACCGAGTTAAAAGAGTTTTTTATACACATATTACTATGTGTAGGAGACCGATTCGGTTAATCTCCATCTGACCCAAACGTTTTCCTCCGTCGTTCGATTTACCACGCAAAGGTTGCTTCGTTATAAAACGACATTTACCAAGGTCACGAGCAGCAACAATTTCAGAAACCATCTTATAGAGTTTAAAAGTGTAAATTGGTACCACAAACTTATTCTTAATAATAACATCATTATTGATTGTAAATGGTAATTCAAACTTTAACTTATCTTTCATATAATTTAAAGTCTCTTTTTTAATCTTAATATGTTCAACATGTGATCGGTTTTGTTTGATTAATTTTTTAATATTTAATACACTGAAGCTTGGTGCTTCAATGAAAAATCCATTAGTCTTAACATCTTTAATAAATTCTTTAACAACTTGAGGATCTTCATTCATTCGAGAAATTAAATTACTAACATCTGTATAATAATCAGTAGTATTTAGATTACTAATTATATTTTCGTTAATTTTAGTCAACTCAGAAATACAACAGTTTGGGTCGTTTAACATTTGTTCTTCACTTAGCATTACTTCTTTTGAAACCACTCCTTCAATCAACTGACTGATGTTCATTCTGCTGTAACAGCCAAAGGAATTGAATATACAATCAATAGGTCGATTGCAACTCATAGCAATTGGTCTTAACTCATCTGGTAATGGATCACTTGCTATTCCTTTTCCTGCATACGCTTGTGTTACGAAGAGATTCGTTATTTCTCTCCTTCTATACATTTCTATATAGGCCAGACTATATCACGATCCAATCAAATTGGACCCGCCCCGTTTCCACTCCACTAAGAGTGTACTCTACTTTCTTCCATCTATTATAAAATAATAAATGTGATTTCGATAGTCGTTGCACCTTCAATAATAATATTTAATATATTATTAAAGCTTGGCTCAGGATTATCTTCAGCATTATCTGTTTAGAGTTTCCCTGATAAAGAGGCGTTATTCGATTAAAATTACTTTTAAAAGTCGCTATTTTACAAACGATTTGCAAACTTATCTCCCTTTTGACTACCACTCTCACGAGTAATTTCTAGTTCGATTAAATATTTAGCATTTTTAAGCATACTAGCATTCGCAGAAATAGTATCTGGAATATACATCATATAATTTTTAATTATTTGTTTTGCATAATCGCGATTAATCTTATATTGTAAATCATTAAACGGAGCAATAATACTTTCATCTGTTTGCATATTGACAAGTTTATCTAGACACTTTTGAAGTTTTCCATCTATTAATTGAGGAACTTCTTTCTTATAGAGTTTATGAACACTTATTCCGGTAACTTTACCACCTTTAATTTTTGAAGTAATACCATCAACTTTAATCGCTTGAGTGCTCTCGTTATTCAAATTCAATAAATCTGAAAGTGTTAGTGAATTATAAAAACGAGTCATCTTAGTTTTAATAGTTGAAAGTGATTCAAATGCTCGCATTGAACTTGGTTTAAGTACAGAACAAACAACATTACCATGTATTTTTTGTCCAACATTTGGAAAGTATTTTAATGATCCTTCTACATCATTATATGAAGGCAACAAAATAGTATATTCAAATACAGGAATATACACTTTCTCACTTAATCTAACTTTGGCTCTTTCTAAAAAACTTTCACTCAATAGTAGAGAATCTTCGTGGTTAACCTTTATGTTCGAGATAAATCGCTACGGTTCTCCCCGGAATAAATCCCGCTGTATATTTCTATACAGAGCAGACTATATCATCATCGACATTAATCGATGTTTTGTGCTTCCACTCACTTGAGTGTACTCCCCAAAGGGATAGTCGTTGCACCTTCCTCTCTAGCACAAGAGGCTTGGCTCAGGATTACCATTTAGACTTAGGCTTCCCCTGAATTCACAAAATTTGCATTTATTATTACTAATAAATGGGGCTTAATATTTTAACCCAAAACCATTTATATAAGCTGTTAGTGTATTATAACCAAATGCTGGAATACCATTCTTAAAATTATCATAACTATATATAATATCACCCTTTTTAAAAGGTTGATCTTTCGATAGCATATAAGTTAATTTAGAACAATAATATCCTGTAGTCTTCTGATACAGGGGAATCTTATACTCTTTAAGTTCGTTTAAATTAGTGTAAAAAATAATAATTAGTTCATTGCTATTAAATACAACATAGCCATCATCTTTTGCAATACATAACCCAAGAAAGCTTGTTTCAGATAAATTACGATATTCATTTGAAATAACATAAGGTATTTGACAATTTTCATGAGTTATTGCTTGTGCTGCTTGTTTGGATGCCATTTGAGCTCTAGTTGAATCACAAGCCCCTAAAAATGGTAATGTACTAAGATTAACACTGGTTATTTGCATAAACTCTCCTTGTTAAGTGTGTTCTTAAATCAAATATAAAAATAAAATAGTATATATTTATGTTATTTATATATCAAATCAAAGAAAACAATCACACGATCAATTTAATGATCGTGTGATTTTTATATATTTATTCTGTTGATGTCATTTGTTTCTCGTTGTCTTTAATTAAATTGTTGAGTAATATTAAATGACTATATAGTTTTAAATCCTCCTCGTAGGAATGTGTCCAATATGTTGACAATTCTTCATGTTTTTTAGGTGGTGATTTTATAAATTTAGCATGACTAACTGAAATAACATTAATATTATCTAAATGGTCTTGTCCAGCTTTTGCAAGTTTAAAAAACGCATCCGGATCAATACACTCAAATACTCTACGTCCCCAAAAATGTAATTGAAACCCCCACAATTCATCAAGTACCCACTTAGCAATAACGTGAGCAGTTTTTCCGTTACCATCTTCGTTAGTAATGTGAGCAGTTTGGTCGTTTTGTTTTTTAATATTATCCATATCTAAATAGAATGGACATGTTCTAACTGTAAGATTGCCAATTCGACGACTAAAATGTTCAATCATAAAAATCTTCTTTAAGTTAATTGATTAACTAATTCTGTTAAGTCTTCTAGTTGTTTACTTGAAAGATCTGATTTTGTGTCTTCTAAATGTTTAGTTATATTATTTATGCCAATTAACATCTTATCTTTTTCTTTATTTAATTTCAATATACTTGTTGTTATAATTTCAGGTATAATATGCTGTTTATTATCAATTTTAAATTTATGATAATGAAGTTCTCCTAACACTCGAACATAATCTCCTTTTACTATATTATTTCTAGTATATTCAGCATTTTGTTTCCAAGCTTTAACTAAATGTTTTTCAGTTGATTGGATAAATTTTTTCTGCTTATTGCTATAATAAGATTTGTTAGTAAATAAGAAAAATTTAACACTAACTACATTATCATTTAAATCTTCAGGTTCACTTCCTACATGTCCAATTAGTGAAATCATATTTTCGCAAGAACTCATGTAGTATCCTTTTTTTTGTTTTACTGAGTTATAAGTGTCATTGGATTAACATATGGTATATATTTATTCAGTCTTGATATTTTTGAACATGAATAAATTTTAGTATCATGTTTTTCAGTCAATTCCCCAATTATTTTGCCAATATTTGTATAATGATTACTAATATTAGCATTTGTTAATGGTATTGATTTAGATTTACTTTTATATTCGTTATGAAAGTTTTTATTATTTTCTTTATCTAAACACATATCAAAACCGAATAAATATATCTTTTTTAGTCCAATATAATTTGCAAACGATAAAGCTGCTGACCCTGTATTGTTGCATTTATTTTTCCCGTCGATTAATGGATAAAATACACCCTTCCTTTGTATCCTAACAATGTCAGAACTTAATGGTCTTTTTAATTTACCACCATATTCTTTTTCTAACTGAGTTAATTTAATAGTACATTTCAATTCATCAATATCTTTATAAAATGTATGCCAGAAATAACGATCCATAAATAATAAATAATCAGTATCGACAATAGTATATGACATATTTGTACCGATAGTTGTATATAACTTATTTAATTCACTAAATTGAAATTTTGAATCAATTAGTTGTTTAATCGATGGTCCTCCACCAATTATTATTCCTGTTTTGTCTTTATGTTTATCTTTAAAATTGAACAATCTAGGTTGTTGTTTCACTTTTGGCCTCGGACAATTCTTGATTTAAAATACTGTTCTTGAAATTGAGTAAACTCTCGTATTTCAGTATCCGAATAGTTTTGTCCAGGTTTGACAACAATTAATTTGTCATCATCATCATCTAATCGATGTATTATTGCAATACATGACCCTGTGAATTTCTTGACTGGTGTACTAACGCCTAATACATATGCATCTAATTCTTCGCCATCGGGAGCTTTTGTGTTAGGTATATATCCATAGTTAACAGGATATGTATATCCATGTTTAGGATGTTTAGTACCTAACATTCTGTCCATCACTACAGATACTTCAGTATTGAGATATTGTTTTGAATAACTCATGTTCTTATTTTCAAATATAGGATTACTAATCATTTAATTAATTACTCCTGTTTAAATTCAGCGATTTTGTGAGTAGTCAAGAATTTAGTATTAATATAACCAACAGTCCAGATCATTTTTTGTTCATCAGTTAATTTACTATATGGAACACACCATGGATCAAGTTGTCTTTTGAAATCTCTATGTTCTCCATATTTCCAACCGTCATTTTGTATTTTTTCTAAGAAATATTCATGAACATCAGGAGATTGTGCATCAGGGTTATTAACAATATAATTGAAGTTGTCGACTAAATTATTAAAACAATGAATGTCTAAATCTTTAAATTCTCGAAGTTCTGAACTGTATTTTCCCATTTTTTGAGCTTGAATTAAGTCGTATATTTTTCTGATATTGAAATATCTGTCTTTCATAAAAAATTCTCCTTATTAATATTATTGATTTTTTCCAAGTATAAATCCAAATCCAAATGGAAAAACGAAAAAACTTAACATACCTTTGAATATTGTCCAATATTCTGTAGAATCAAAATTAATTGATTGACACATAATGAACATAATCACACAACCGTATATAATACTTATGCTTATAAGAACATTTTTCAAAAAACACCACCTTTTTGACCTCAGCAAGACTCGAAAATCCGCCGAGGCCAAAAATGTTAACTATAAATTATTAAGAAATTCAACAAACTGCTCGTAAGTAATAATCTTACAACCATACTTCTTAGCAGTCTTAATCTTATTTGAAGTTGAATTAACATCATTAGTTACCAAAATATTAACTTCTTTAGTAACACTCTTAATAAACTCTAATCCGTTCTGTTTAGACAATTCAACCCAATAATTTCTAGGTTTACTATTCTTACCAGTAAAACAAACATTGATTTTTTTAACTTCCTTAATATATTTACTATCAATCATTTCATTTAATTCATTACTCACTTCTAATAATGGTCCTAAATCATCTAAAAATTCATATAATAATATTGCTCTTTCTGGACCGACACCATCAATTTTCATTAATTCATTAACACTCATTTCACTCAATTCAAAAAGATCGAATTGTTTTAATATTTTTTTACTCATTCTAGTACCAACACCAGAGATATTAAAAGACGATAAAATATTGTAATCATATATGGGTTTAGATTTAACTTTTTGTATTTCACAGATTAAATTATTAGCCGACAACTCAGCAAATCCACTCAATGTGATAACATCAGAATAAGTCAGATCAAGTATTTGTTTTAATGAAGTTATCCCCTTTTCAAGAACTAATTTTTTAATTGTTCCTGGGCCAAGTTCTTCAATACCAATTCTAACAACACTATCAGTTAGTACTTTAACGATTCTCCCTGCACATTGTCTATTAGGACATATTAAATTAGGCTCATCATAAACCAAAGAACTTTGACAATCAGGACATTTAAAGGTACTGATTACTGTTCTATTAGGATCAGTAGATTTTTCAACTATTCGTTTAAATTGAGGAATAATTTCACCACACCTCTCTATTTCAATAGTATCTCCAACACAAATATCATTATCTATAACATATTTAAAATTATGAAATGACATTTTTCTATTATCAATGCCTTCAATAACAACTTTCTCAACTATTCCAACGGGAGTAATTGTGTGTTTCCCACTTTGTAATTGAATATCAAGCAATTTAGTAATTCCAGTAGGATTACCAAATTTCAATGACATATTTCCAAGGTAATGATGAGAAGTTTCACCAAGACTATCGAAATATTCTTGATCTTTTAATTTCAAAACAAGACCATCTAATGGATATTCCCATCCTTTTAACTGTTGTATATATTTATCCCAATCAATTAATTTTAATTGGGATACAGTATACTCGTTTGAATATTTTCTATAATCAATAAATGTTAATATTTTATCAAACTTTGGATCACTAACCTCTTCTGTTGCTAGGAGACCAATTACGGCACTTCTGGGTATTTTATATTCTTTTCCATTCTTTCTTAATAATTCGTGTTTGTGTTGTTCAAATACATTCTTAAGAAGAATTATTTCACCAAGAACTTCTATTCTAGTATCTACACCCGTATACATTTCAAAATTAATAAGAGGAAGTTTGTGTGTGATATTTTCACCAACTTCACCTGTGTCCCCTGAAGTAGATAATGTGCCAGTGTCTCTATCTATTTTACCAGCAATACCATCAAATTTAGGTTCAAGTTTAAATACTTCGTTTTTATCTCTACTTACAGATTCAGCCCATTTAATTAATTCTGTTGAGTAATAAAATTTAGCAAGAGAAAGCATTTTTCTTTTGTGAACAACTTTATCTAATTTATTATTCTTTGCAATTAGTGAATAGCTACCTTTAAAATCTAATATGGGATTATTTGGATCACGAGTTTTTAATTGTTCAATTATAGTATCATAACCGTAATCGCTAATTTGGGGGTCATTCATATTCCAGTATTGAAAGTTAAAATATTTGATTTGTGCAACTAATCGATTTATTTCTGCAACATTAGATTCGTTAGACATAGTAATTTTCCTTTTTTTTAGTTAATAGTTGCTTACAAGTAACTTTTTATTTTATGGTTTCGTACAGCATCATTCGCAAGTTGATCAGCAAGATTATTATATCTATCTGTTGCATGAGCTTTAACTTTAAAAAATTCAACATCGTCAAATTTAGCTAACTCATCTTTAGTTTTCTGTATTAACTCTTTATTTTTAATTGCTTTATTCTTTGTTAATGCTCCGATTGAATATTGACTATCTGAATAAATTTCAATCCTTATTGAACCATCAACATTCTTTAATGATTGAACTGAAAGTAATATTGCATTCAATTCAGCTATATTGTTTGTTAGATTATCTCCGAGATATTGGGATAGGTGAAATTCTCTTCCATCTGGATATAATATTACTGCTCCAGCTCCCGAAGGACCTGGGTTTTTTGGCATCGTACTTCCATCAGTGTATATTCTAATTGTCTCGTTCATGCCGTCCATTCCTCATCTTCTTTAATAATTTGCCAACAATGGTCTTTTGTATGTATTGGAAATTCAATACAATTATCGCCATCACAATCACAATTAACTGCCCAAAATGCACCCTCCAAGAATTGAACTATTCCTCGAAATGAAGATGTTGTTTCCCCACTATGAACTTGTTGTACTATGTCGTTTTCAAATATTGGAATATTATTAATATCCCTTTCGCCAGTGCATTGATCAATACTTTTAATATTATTGAAACTAAGATAATTAGCATCTAACCAAGGTCTTAATTTGATTGGGATTTCTTTAAGAGTAAATGTTTCAACAAATACAGAATCGATATTTTTTGTTACTGTGTATCTAAATAGATTTTTATCCATATCAATCTTTGTCTCCATCTAGTATTTCCCATTGCCGAGTTTCACTAAATACTGAAAAAGCAAATTCATCATTAATTACCCAAAAAGTACCTTCAAGAAATTTAACTGTTCCACAGAATAGATCACTGTCTTGATCATCATTAATTCTCTGTACACAATCATTTTCAAAAATAGGTTTTTCATGAGCATCATTTTCACCAGTGTATTGATGAATACTTACAATATCATTAACACTACAATAATTAGCCTCTAACCAAGGTCGTAATCTATCGGAAATGTCTTCTATTCTGAATATTCTAATAAATTTAATATTGTCACGATTTCTAACAGTGTACTTAAATGTATTTTTACACATGATTGTCCTCCGTTAATCAAATTTAACTCCAAAAATTGTAAAGCATGGACTAACTGTTTTTACACTCCCACCAGTACTTGTTTTAGTTCTAGCAAGCCTCCACCCAAACACATTAGTTACTACATCATACGTTTTAAGATATTCGTTCCATAACCATTTACGATAAACAAAACTAAACATTTTACATTTGATTTGATTTATCATGATTTATCACATATGTTTGATTAATATTGAGGGGTTTACTCATCATGATCTCAACAACTTGGACAAAACTAACTGGTTTAAAATCATTACAATCAACACCAACATCCATTGATTTTCCTAACCCTTCTGTTTTACCATGAGCATGACCATACAAATGCCATGAACCATAATTACTTGCAGGCCATGTCATCATTGGATAATGACAACAAATGACTTGCTGTTTATCAAATACTGTTTGCCAAATATGGGATCTCTTAGGTTCAGTACTCTTCTTTAACCAATAATCGTGTGATCCAGGAATGAAAATATGATTGCCATTGAGTTTTTTAATATAGTTTTTTAACACATATAAATATTCTCTACTTGCTAAACAAAAATCTCCAACATGTATTGTCATATCCTGTCGAGTAACAATATTATTATGGTTTTGAATAATTGTTTTATCCATCTCTTCTATGTCTGAAAATGGTCTATTACAATATTCAATAATTTTTTTATGGCCATAGTGTTCATCAGAAGTGAAATAATACATTACATACCATCTCTTTGTGTATTAGTAAAATATACCATATCATTAATCCCATGTTGTGATTTTAAATATTTTTTAAAACATAATTCACAAACTAATTCTTGCCCATGATCGTCAGTTGAATAAAAGTCATTTTCTGGTGTACATTGACTTACTTTTTTACATACACAGCAAAGACAATCTTTATACCCACGATCTTCATGGATTGTTCTAATGGGATCATTTAATGAAATTTTACTGTCACAATTTTTCATTAATTCATTAACTCTTTTTTGTGCATCCGTCAATTTAATTGGTTTTTTCTTTTTGAGTTTTTTCATAAATTTTCTCCTTTATTCTCAAGCAGATCTATTGTACTCAACAATGATTGATGCCAACCAAGCATGAAGAATTTGCCAGCAATTTCAAGTTCATGTTTTGTCAGTTCAATGTCATCAATATGATATCTCATGATTTTATTAAATCTTCTTTCTCCTTCGCTTAATTCAGTTACTGTGTTTTTAGTTTTATATTTTGGCATTGCTTAGGTTCCTTTTTAATTTTAGTTTTTAAACGACTATTTTACACCCAAGGAAAGTCGTCAACCTTTCGTATAGCACGAGTTTCAGCTAGTGTTCCCTAGTAGAATGGTGAGGTTAGTGGATTTCCATCCGTCGACTTTCCCACGCCACGTCATCGGATAACCGATCATCCTACAAATTCAGTTATAGGAGTTGAACCTATCTCGGATCGATCCTGTAAAGCGTCACCGGTCGCTTTCGAACTGAATATTTTAAAACAAATCTATCCTTTTTTGAAGAATGTCAGCATACTTTGACATAAATTGAAACTGTCTACGGAGTAAATATCTTTCTTTTTGAGGTAAATTCAAAAAATTCGGGTTATTCGAGATAAAAGAAGTCATAATAACTACCGTCAATTTTATTGATACCATATTCAAGATATTTAACACTGTCATATATCTTACTTGCACAAATAAGTGCATCTTCAATAGTATAATAAACTGTAGATTGTCCCCAATTATCTTTCATATATTCATGTAAATCAGTTAAATTCTCTTCATATTCCAATTGACTAAAATTATCAATTGCAGAAACATGTGCTACTCGATATGCTATTCGTTTATCTTCAATAGAAACTTTAACTTTAGTTTCTTTTTCAATGATATAACTATCTGACGTCTTAAGGATATAAATTCCGTTGTCTTTGCTCATGTTATTCTCTCTTCTTTTTAGTGTTTTTATTTGTTCATTGAAAGACGGAGGGTCGCATAATTGAAATTCTAGAGGGACAGCCATTTGTGGTGCTGACAACAATTCTGATAATATACATGTGATTGTCATATCTCTCCCTTTTCAATTTTGTCAACTTGACCAGTTTGCCAATGACCCATCCAAATACGTTCATGAATAGATAATTTTTCAATATCGACATCAGAAAACGAATTAATGTTTCCTAGCGTTGTTTTATTCGGTTGATATAACGCTCCAAGAGTCGGGCTCAGGTTCATTGCAAGTGTCTTTTCACCAAACTTTTTTACTGCTGGTTGATCTGGATCATATCTCCAAAATCTTTTATTGTCTTTATTTTTATTAATAACAAACATATTACATAATAGAATTTCAATAAAACTACTATACGGAGTTCCAACAGTCAGAAGATGTGACATGATGTCTTCATAATAAATCACAGGGGATTTTTTGACTTTATTATTAGTTTTTAATATCTCCTTTACATTGTTCATAATTTCAATTGCATCAATGTTTTTTACTTCCCCAGTGAAATAATCAAAATATGATTTATTATTAATTGATTCTTTAAATCCTTGAATTTTATCAATATTATTTGGAATCTCTTCTGTATTGAATTCAATTATATATTGTTTTAATTCTGGGTTGTGAATAATATTTGTTAGATGGTTTTGAATGAAATCTTTTACTGATTGGTTAATTTCTAGATTGGCTGAACCACTGTGATGGAACGCTTAATGTTCAAAAAGAATCGCTAATTCTTTTCCGGAACTATTTTTTTGTTCCTGCTCTATATTTCTATAAAGAACGGACTATATTACCATCCTTTTCAAAGGATGTTCTCTACTTCCACTCGCTTGAGTGTACTCCCCATGACGGGATAGTCTCTGCACCTTTAATATAAATATTAGCAATATTTATAAAACTTGGCTCAGTATTGTCTTCGTCTTTACACGCTAAGAGATCTACTGAATTCAAAGAATTTTTCGACTAGGATTACTCCTAGAAGCGACCATTTTCATTAATCGCATTATTAGCTGAGTCAATCTTTCCGAAACAACTTGACCAGAAACAACTCCAACACACTCTGTAGGTAATTTTCTTGTACCGAAACATTTTCGACATAATTTAAAATTCGGTGTTTGACATGTCATTGGTGATCGTATTAATATTTTCAAATTAATAAGTGATCTTGCTGTAGGTAGATTAAGAATCTCCCAATCCATTGCTGAATCTTGTGGATCTTTATAATATTTACCAACAAGTGATTTTGCATGTTTCTCACTGAATATGATAAATTCAATACCATGTTCTGTTCCACAATCTTCTTCGATAATCTCAACTATTCCAAGTGCCATTGTTAACGTTCTTTCGAGATAACCACTGAGAGGAGTTTCTGATGCTTTATCAACAAGCAGTTGATTCAATTATATTTCTATAACTGTTGGACTCTATCTTGTAAGAAATAGTGTAATTTATTAATTACCCGTCGTAATTCTTTTTCAGTTAATCCTTTTTCTTTTTCAACAATAAGTTTTTCATATAAATATGAAAATTTATAAAATTCAACAGATTTTTTTATTGATTGTAATTTATTAGTATAAAAAAATGGTAGGACTAATTCTAATTGTTTATCAAAAATCAATACATATTTATTGTCTGTTAATTGTTTAACTTTACCAATATTTTTAAATCGTTTCTTAATTTTATATAATACTTGAATACTTTGACTGTATATCACTATCCGAAATTTATAACATTTGTGATATTGTTTAACTTCAAATATTCCTTTTTCAGAATCAAATAAACCTAATATGTACTGAGGATGCATTTCTTCTTACCTTATCGTATAGTCTCTGAGATTTCTTACTAATGTTATATTAATAAGCCTTATCTGCTGATTGCCCAATTCTTTAAATTTTAACATTATAAACCTGTTATAATGTATTAAAGACTCTAAGGGGATTCCAGCATATAGATAAATTTTAAAAGAGCCTTGTTGTTAACCCTTACGAGAACCTGGAGAACCAAGAAAATAATCCTCGATACTTAAACCTTTCATTAAGTGAGTACAAGTTGGAGTAGGAACGACAATATTTTCAGTATCTGCAACATAACCTATATTTATACAGGATCGTGCAAGTTGTTGTTTCGACATCCTACTGCCACTTTTATAAAGACGAAACAAATTTGATTTTGGATCCATTGAAGTAACACAATAATCAGTCAATGTTTCGTTCAAATAGAAACCCAAATACGGATTAAAATGTGGAAGTTTTTGAAATAATTTTTCAGTTTTATCATCAACAACATTAGCCATTTCACCAACATCTATAGTTGGGTTATGATTAGTTGAAGATATAAAAAAGAACAAACGTTTACTAAAATCAGTTAATTGGTCATAGAAATTATCTGGATCATATTGATAGAGGATCTCACTAATTTCATTAGATTCATTCTTTGCAACAGTTTTATTAATAAGAACTGTATCGAAACCTAACCATTTATTCAATAGACACACACCATAAGTATAATGATTGTCTTTGAATTTAACTGGTTGTTGAAGATGATCGTTCCAATAATCGAAATCTTCTGGTAATTTTTCTAATTCGTCTAACTCAATTATATCATTTTTCCAACTATCAAAGTCTGGATTAATGTCTTCTGTTAGAATATAACAACAATATAATGCTTCATGTCTAACTGTACTAAGCATTTCATTATTTGAATCGTATCTAAATGTGTTCTTTAAGAATGCCTTTTCTTTCATTTCTTTTAGAGCTTCGACACTATTTATTATATAGATCGCAAGCTCGTCACCATCAAAATCGGCATTAAGGGGAGCTAACATCAATGGTGATAATCCAATTGACAAATCATCATCATCAGAAGGTATTATTTCAACACATGGTATTGAATGGCGCCATAGCGAAGGTTGACGGTTAAGATAAGCAAGTTTACTAAGTCGTTTAATTTCTGGTTTCATAAATTTCCTTTCTCGAATTAATTATACCAATAATAATGACCCTCCATTATTATAAATAATACTTGCATCTTCGTATGATATATCTAATGGGATTACATCCCAATGAGTTTTACCAGTTTTAATATTAGATATAGTCATTGGACAAACATCAAACAGTTCTGATATTCTGAGTTGAGTTAATTTATTTTCTTTTAATAGTATTTTAATTAAACAAACTTGATTACGAAATAGTTTTAATGGTTTACGTTCAATATCTAATTTAGATAAATCTTCACCAACAGTTGACCATAATTCTCCTCTTTTTATATTTGACATTAAAGCTTTACTCATACCATGTTTTTTAGCCACATCTTCTAAGAATACTCCATCTTTAATATCTTGTTTAATTGCAAGTATTTTTTTATCCGAAAGTTTAATCTTTTCGCTACCCGTTTCTAAATTATCATGATTATTAACAGCATGAGTTGCCCAAGAAATATTACCAATGTAATTATCTGCAGGATCTTGATTTGGATAATGACGACATTCATGTCCTTTTGGACGTAAACTAACAAATATTTCTAACATTAAATTATGAATAAAAATCGTTCGTCTTCCTAAATAATTATACAATGTAACTGCTAAATATCCATCATGATTAACTGCTGGTTTTAACAATTTTTGATTCTTGTATGTATATACTTTTCCATAGGTACTAACTGTGTACATTGGAAAGTCTGGGTGTATTGCCCATAGTTCAGGTTCTCGTTCTCGTTTAATTTCTGGTTTCACAAAACTCTCCTATTAAATACCAAGTTTTTCCTTAACATCATCAACAGACTTTTTAGTTCCAGCATAAAATCCAAGACCACTTATTGGACCGAACATTCCACCATCAGCAAACAAAATGGATCTTTCAATAATAACAGCATTTATCTGTTCGCCATTAAAAATTTTATGATATTGAAGTCCATCCCACACATCAACATAAACCCGTCCACCTTTATTTAATTTAATATCAAGGTCATTGTCTTCCGCAATTAATTCTATAGCCATGATCGTTTCTCCTATTTTATTCTTCACTATAATCATAAAACCATACCAAACATTTAATTGAGATAAGCAAGCTCACTAAGTCGTTTAATTTCTGGTTTCACAAACTCTCCTCATTGTAGTTCAAGTTTTTTCTTAACATCATCAACAGATTTTTTTGTTCCCATATACACCCCTGCACCAGCCCAAGGACTACCTTTTCCACTCCAAGGATCTCCTATTTGAACATCGCCAAACAAAATAGTATTTTCAATAGCCATTGGATTAACTTTTTCATGAAATATAACTTCGTCATTAATTTCAATAGTTACCCAACTATTTTCAGGTACAATGATGTTTGTTCCAGGATCTTCAGCAATTAAATTCATTCCCATAATAATTCTCCATTAAAAACTGTTAAATGTCAAGTTTTTTCTTAACACCATCAACAGACTTTTTAGTTCCAGCATAAAACCCAAATCCACTTATTGGACCGAACATTCCATTATCAGCAAACAAAATAGAACTTTCAATAATAACAGCGTTTATCTGTTCGCCATTAAAAATTTTATGATTTTGATGTCCATCTGACACATCGACATAAATCCGTCCACCTTTATTTAATTTAATATCAAGGTCATTATCTTCAGCAAGTAAATTAAAACTCATTTTTAATTCTCCTATATTATTATGTATAATCATAAAACCATACTAAAAAACTGTCAAATAACTCATCAACTTCATCTGTATTATCAATCTCATTTAACATGTACGTTTCGAAACATTTAGTTGCTTCATATCCTTTCACTTCAATCAGGTAGTGAAGAAACATAGGTTGCCAAAGCACTTTTAACATCTTCTTACTGACTTTAATTTGATAGGGTTTTAATGAAGGGTCAACAGTAATAACAGTTCGTCCACTAAATTCTAAAGTTTTACCTAATACACTATTGCGAATTAACCCTGGTTTACCTGACAAACTAGTATAAACATACTCATAAATCTGATTAACAAATGACTGATAGTGTGCAGTTTTTGCATCATACTCAGTTAACTGTGTTGGAAATATTTCTTGATCGATTAAATTATCTTCAAAACTAATCTTAATTTGTTCTAACCAATCTTGTTCGTCCGTTTTAATATATTGAAGAATTGGAGCATTAATCATTTTAGCATTTAATATAGATGTGTATGCTTTATTAATTGGAGGAGTCATAACTTGATCTTTATCGGGATCAAACGAATACATTCTTAAATCTGGAGGAAGTACGGACACAATATCAGTAATCCAACCATCGTCAAAAAAGTTAATTGCTTTATCTACTTTTAAATATTCAGCAGCAAATTTCAAACAAATGTAAAGACTATAAATTCCAACAACACGAAAAGGAATAATACTATAATTATTCATTCGACTAAGGGTATTTACAATCTTCATAGCTGACGCATCATCTTTAACTGCAAGATATCTTTTAGTATCTAAATTAACATCTAGTCGGATAGGATTAACAATGTTGTTAGATAGTTTACCAAGATATTTAATGATGTTTTTTTGTTTAGTTGGTTTAATGAATGGAAACTCCGTCCTTATCTTTCCAAATTGAGTAGACCTGATACTTGCATCTGTACACATAACTCCACATTTTTCGCATATCTCATCAGTATGAATGACACCAGTTAATTCTCCACATATGCATCGATAATTTTGTTTAGGACCAAAAATCTGTTCACTAAACAAACCATTTGGATTTTCTTTTCTTGTTTTGATTGCTCCTATGAAATCTCTGTTATGAGTAACAAATCCACCTAGACTTGGATAATCAATAGCATTAGTCATAAAAACCTTTTTAATCTTCTTGAAGTATTTTCATAATTTCTAATTTACCCAGATTACTCTTTGTTACTGCTAATTCATTAGCATTCAGTTCTGTTACTTTTTGATAATTCAATTTCCTATGTTGAACTCCACTACATTTAGCTTCGTGACTTTCATTAAATTCAGCTTTCATTTTCATTGGAAGATTCTTCATTAACAATTCATCAAATTTTATTTTATTTAAAAATGATGGAGAAAATTTAAATTTGAAACGTATTATATTTCGAGCTATTCTTGTTGAAAATGTTTGAAACGCTATAAACTTTCCAAATTCTCGAATACTACATGCCCCACTCTGTAGTGTTTTGTCAACTATTTTACTAATCAATTGATGAAGAAATAACTCCATGTCTATATCAGGATACAACATCTGCAATTCATTTTCAATATCTTCAGTTAATTTAAACATATAACATTTTCTCCTTTTTAAGTAATTGTATTACTGTCACAATCAATATGAGTGACAGTAATACATTAATATAATAATATAATAATACAACACTTAGAACAACATAGCAATAACCATATCCTGTCTAATTTTAAAATTATGCTTTAACGGCATAATACATGCAAATCCATTTTTTACATACTTCACATCGATCGCAGCAGCATATTCTGAGTAAACTTTAATTACTGAATACTTATCACTGTCTATACTTTCATCACAATCTACTGGAATAAAATAAAATCTATTTTGTAACAACGCCAATTGTTTATTTGCAGCAACAATTTTATCAGAGCAATTTGTTGTTGCAGAAACACAGTCCACAGGTGTCGCAGACTTAGGAAAATTAACTTTAATAGCTATATTTGTAGGTTGAACGAATTCAGTTGCAACAGCAATTTCTTCTTGAATAGGCAAGGTTTCTTCCATAATAACTTCTTCTTGTGTAATTTCATTTACTGGTTGACTACCAATTACTTCTTGATTTGATAGTGTGTCTTCGACAATAACTTCTTCAGGTACATCAATTGGTTGGATAACATCTTGATGATGTACTTCATCTATTACTTGATTGTAGGTCGTTTCAACAGGTGGAATATATACTCCAGGCTGTTCTTGATCTCCCCAACCATTAGGTTCTTCAATATTCGTCATAATTGTCTCCTCAATCTAGTTTGTAATAAATCAAACTTGTTAAATGTTAATCGGCATTACAAGATAATTCTTTTTGAAAACGATTAATTTGATTCGCAGTTTTACTAATTTGATTCGTGTAAAACATTTCTGTCCAGGCGTTATCAAAAACGGTACGACCTTTACATTGATTAAGTCTAAACAACTCATCGGTTTTTTTAGGATCTATACCTATACATTCAATATTCTTTTCTGTTTTTTTACATTTTTTAACCCAATATCTTGCTTGATCGCTATTGATGAATATAATTCTATCTCCGTCATTTAAACTATCTATAAGTTGACTTGTTCTTCCTGTTTGCCTAGCTGCACTAAAATAAACTTCACAAAACGCCCTTAATTGCTGAACCGATCTCAAATGCTTCAATATTCGTCATGATTATCTCCCCAATCTAGTTTGTAATAAATCAAACTTATTAAATGTTAATCGGCCACAAGCAATACAATGTTTACACCCGCCAATTAAATTGTGTTTATTCTTTTTAGTTGGTGTACTATTAATTGCTTTTTTAAATGATTCAGGATACAATAACGATTCGTTATCATTCAAAATATGGGCAAATTCAAAATTAAAACTTGGACAAGAACAATAGATTTTCAAATTGTTATCTATTTTTAATGTCTCTCCGATGAATTGAAATTCAACTGTATAGTTTCCACAATTGTATTTAATTAAAAAATTAGTAATATGATTACTCGAACTATTAATCGTCGGGTAAATATTATAACTATCTTTTAGTCTATTTCTATACATTGTTGGAGGTGTAATCAAATCTTTGAGTTTCAAAATAAATTCCCCCTTATACATTAATAATTTATATATAAAATGTGATAATATTAAAAAATCACTCACACAAGTATAACGAGCCATCTGGTTTAAAATGTGGAGAAAAAATAAATTTAGATGATCGTCCCCAACCAGTAAAATATTGAACCCCGTCAATACATTCAATATTATAATTTACAGTGTCGTATTGTATTATTTTTGGTTTTTTGTCTATTTCTGTTTTGATTATAAAAATTGTTGATATTACACCAATACTAATTAATATTAATATTAATATTAATATTTGTGTCTTTGACATATCTCTCCTTTTAAAAATAAAAACATAAAATCTCCCCTACCACATATTGTGATAGGGGAGAAAACTTTTTAGTTGTGACCCTTTAGCAGGTCACAACTATTTCTATTGAACTTAACAAAACAACCACCTCCAAAAATTTTTTAAAGATTAACTATTTAATAACTCTATTTCTAATATTTATAATATTTATATATCAAAAATGAGAATAACATATTAATCTTTAACATTTTTAGAAGGTGTAATTATTATTTACCAACATAAGAAAGTTTCTTTTGACTTAACTTATGTGGTTTTTGGGGGATATTGATCTGGGAATCAACATACCGTGCTAAAATGTCTAGCACATATTTTGTCTCATTTCCCCCAATGTAACGCTTCAATGCTTTTCGGATAGAATGAGTTTTATCATAGTATTCACGCAGAATACTACACCCAACTTCGATGTTGGGGCCAATTTTAAACATATCTTCTCGATTGAATCCTAAACGTTCAATCAATAAAATATGAACGTTAGTATTAATCTGCATCAGTCCATCCCCATGATTGGTTGGACTAATAGCAGTTGGAATACAACTGCTCTCTATGTAGATAAGAGAGCATATTAACTCCGGTGGGAAACCTTTCAATTTCGCCTGTTTGATAACCTTCGTTGCTATTTCATCCGCAACATGGTCACTTAGACGAGGTTGAAGATGTTTGAGGAACTTGAACACCCTATTGTGTTTAAGTTCCTCTTCACTGATCATTTGATCAACATTATTGATCATTTGATCAATGATGTTGATTGTTTGGTCATCAACATGAATTGATGCTTCTACTTCTACAGCACCAATTGAATCCTTGAAATTTTTTAAACTCCAATTATTGATATAAAAAAATCCACCGATAACCAATACAATACTCAAAATAACACTCAGTTTGATTTTCATTTCTTCCTTTTGTTGAAATCCTTACGTAAATCAATTAGGATTTCTTTTTTAATCTCATCTTTGAATTGAATCAAAATAGTTTCGATTCGTTCTTCAAGGACAAGATTAGATGGTTTATTTAAGATTACTTTATTAATCAATCGAGTAATCTTATGAGTGACATCTTTCAGGTTGAAAGTCATCATATTATCTCCTAAGTGTAGTATTTATATATAAAATCAGTAAAAATAAAATAATTATCGACTACATATTAATATAATATGTAGTCGATAATGTCCCTATTTATCTGTTCATTCTTCTTGATTTCCGTGCATTTTTATTCTTTTTTCTATTAACTATTTTCTTTTTTGCTTGACAAATTATAGTCTGTTTAAGTGCAGCATCCTCACCAAACTTTGTCTTTACTTGACTGAGTTTAGCAAGAGTATCTGCATCAATTCCCATTTCTTTTAATTGTGCTTTAATTTCTTCTGGTTGTTTTTCTTGCATATAGTTTTCCTTTTAATCTGCAATATGATTCCCAAACTTTCAACTTCTGAAATCTGCCGAGGCCAAAAATTTAAAAAGTATCTTCAAATGTTCTAAATAACTCATCGTTTTTAATCCAATAAATATCATTGACTTCATTAACATGATCAACACTACCAACATAACACATAGGATTAAAAGACATAGTAAATAACGACATATCAAATTTAATTAAATAAGTAGGATTGGTCTTTAAAAACTGTTTAATATCAATATAAATATCAAATTCCATACGATCATAAATTAAACGATCATTGATATTACTTTTATGATGTTTTCTAAATTCTGTGTTGAAGTTTGAATAGATAGTGTTAGTGTAATTGTTGTTAGGATTTTCTATATTTAATTCAATACCCTTTGGGACCATCACTTTAATCTTCGGTACACAATTAAATTTTTTAAGATATTCATTAACTGAAGCACAAGTCGATAAATTAATATCTTGACTAGCAAGGACATCTAATTTACCAAATCTATTTCGTCTAATAAAATTATATTGATTTGGACTACTAATTATAATACTATGCCCAAGATCAATTTCATTAATCAATTCGGGATAAAACTCTTTTTCAATAATATAATACATATCTTTAAACCGTCGATATTGTCTGTAAGTTTTATTAATATCTACGTTGTTCTCATAATCATATCCTGTATTAAACAATGTATTTTATCACTCCTCTTTAGAAGTTAATCTACAATACGCATTGTGTTGATGAATACTTTCTTCATTATTTACTTGAATATCAAAATTTTCAATATTATTTAATTTTTCAAATTTATAAGCTAACTCTCTCCCCATATCTTCAACAAACTTAGGATTATTATATGCCTCCATAGTAACATGTTTTTCATCAGGTCTCTTTAATATACTATAAACCTGACAACTATAACAACTTTCAATAATATCGACAATATCTTCAATCCATAAATACTCTTTTTTAAATTTAACTTCACATTTAACTAATACTTTAGATCGTTGATTATGTGCTCCCTGTTTTTCACTAATCTCCTTTGAACACGGACACAAACTAGTACCAGTACTTTCAACACTAATACAAAACTCAACAGAGTCTTTAGTGTTAGTTAAATCAAATACGACATTATAATGAATCAATCCATCTAATTTACTAACTGGAGATTTCTTATTAATGAAGTAGGGGAAACTATATACAATTTGGCATCGTGTTGCTTCAGATGATATTCGTATATCTTCAGCTATTTTACAAATTACAGCAGAATTTAAAGGAGCTTCAATATAAGATTGTAAACCAATAGGTAAACGACTCATATTAATACCTTTATTATCACTATTCAAATCAACAAAAATATCAATATCTGAAATTGTATGTTGAAATTTATTATCTTTTTGAATAATAAATATTGGTAATTTAAAATTTGTAATTCCTACTCTTTTAATTGGTATATTGAACTGTGACTTTGAATTCTGCATATCTGGTAGACCTTGTTTAATATCTTTCAAGTATTTGTTTCTCCTATTATTATTTGTTTTTCCAAATTATGTTCTTTAACAAAATGTCGATTCGTCTATTTATGTCTTTTATATCAGATCAAGACAAACCCCACATTTGACACAATGTCTAATTTTCCCCATCCCACATTCTCTCATGCGCCATTCTCCTGGAATATGAGAACATTGTGGAACTTCAAAATAATACCATTTAATCCATTTTACAAAACTCATTTTCTAGTCCCCACTCCGTCTCCATAACAATATTCAAGACAGTATTTAAATGCTTTACTTTGCCATCCAGCAAAATGATAAACATATTGTGTGTCTTCCTTTGTAACATCAGTTATCCAAACATAAAATTCACCATTTTCTAATTGTTGAATGGCAATAACAGGTCTTTCTTTTTCCCACTTTTCTCCAGTTTTATTAATCAACACTTCCGTACAATTAAATCCTTCAAAAGTATTTAATGCTTTGAATGCTGAAGTCGGATAGATTGTTGCTGCAATTAATAACTTCATTTTTTGAGAAAACAAAACGTTATTATACTTTGCTACTTCAGGAACTTGATTGAATGTGATTCTCAGATTTCCAAAATCTTGATTGTACGAAACTTTAACTGCATCTACTTTAATTGGATTTGCCTCGGCAGATTCTGGTTCTCCTTCATATTCAAATGTAAATATATCAACTATATTATATTTCTTCTTGGAAAAATATGTTTGAATTGCAGGATTAGATTGTGGATTATTTACTAACTGATTTGAAAAATCGGGCTTTTTTATTTGTTCAATAATCTGTGGTTCACCTCTAATAACTTCACTATCATTAACAGGTTCGGGAGGAACAATACTACTAAAGTCTTGTTGTATTTGATCGATGTTGTTTTCTAAGTCTTGAAGAAAATCTGGAGCAATAATTATATTCTGATCGAATTCGTCCATAGGATCTCCTGTAGGGGTTGGTTCAGAGCCAGGTAATATAGTGTTGTTCATATTTCTAACAGGACCAGTTCCCGTTTGGATGAAATTAAACGCGGGAGTATCAGGCTTCAAAGGCATATTGTCCTCCTACATCAGTTCCTTTTCTAAATTGTTTAAGTATAACTCTCCACAAGCTTGTGAGATTTTCAAACATAATCTCCCTGATAATGTTGTAGACATTGCTAATTGTCGATTTGAAAATAAGAAACTTGCCATGCCTGTCAAACCATAACTTGAATTAGCATTAATTTTCATAGATAACTGTCTACGATCAAAGAACTGATATTCATTTGATCCGTGAGGAAAAGTATCTCTTTTAGTTTTATACTCACTTCTTAAAGCAAGACGTTCAGTTAAGAAATGGTTTAATATTCCTTTATGTTTTTCATGTGTTGCAAAAATTGCTCCAGATAAATTAAAACTCAATTGTTTATCAACCAAATATTTTCCAAAATTTACTGAATCAACTTTTTTAACACAACAATTATAATCATTTTCATTTTCAACAATAAGTACCCATGGATTTGTTGTTTCATCAAAATTCAATATATAATTATATGCAAATGTATGATACTCTGGAACTTTCATTATCTCTGTCAATATATCTAATAATGGGAGTAAATAACTTTTTAATAACAAATATTCATGTTGAGTTGTTGGTGTAAGTAATTGCTTAATTGGTACTTTAGCATTAAGAATATCTTTTAATAATTTCATAAAGATAATATAAATATACTGTTTATGATTGTTTTTGTTTTGTGGATCAAGACGTTCAACAGATTTTTTAATTTCGTTAAATATCATTGTTTTTAGTTGTGGAATAATATCTTGATTGTGCTCGATTGCATTACTAACTGTGTTAATAAATTTATATGCAACAGGATCAATCACTCGACCAAAATATGAATCGAATGATATGTTCGACTGACGCATCATTGAGGGATACAAGGCAGTATTATGAACTCCAATTCCAGAACCAGCAAAGAAACGTTCAGTTTCTTCTACTGTTAAGTCATAGACTTTACCTGTATAATCTATAACTTCTATTGATTTAATTTTTTCTAATATAATTTGATTGTTTATCTTAGATCTAACAACAATATAATTGCCAATTTTTAATTCTCCAGCGTTGACCAATTTAATATCATTGATATTATTAGTCAACGAACTGAATATACTATGATTGTCAGTTACCGTCACAGCTTCATAACAGTTAGTTAGTAATTTAATTAATTTACCATTCCAATCATGTTCAGTTTTTCCTTTAACTCTTTTCCAACACACCTCATTATTTTTATTCCAAGTTAAAGTTTCATCATTTTCTTCCCATTCATAATCACCAACATTTAAAGAATATTTAATATTATTTTTACGAATAAATATCTTTTCTTCTGGAGGTAAACTTGCATCCATATCGACTAATATACCATCATTAATAGTAAGAGTCTTGCCGAGTCCTTCTTTGACATAAGCTCCAACAAATCTGCTCATTATTTTACGATATGTCTTCTGGTCTATACTAGTGATATTCCATTTAACGGATTTCTCTTTAGGGCGTTCAATCATGTCTATTTCTTCTTGACCAATTGAATGTGCCTGTTCCTGTAATAAACCAAACCTCATTCCAAGTGATTTCTTTTTCAATTCATAATTAAACATCGTTGAAAAGAATGAAGACGACCCAATTAAACTTGCTGTGAATGAAGTCTTCATATCCCGTCTCAATAAGTTATGTAACTCAATATGTTTGAGTTTATCATTTAATTGCACACAAACAGATACATCTGCAATATTATATTTAAAAAATTCTACTGGTTCTCTTGTATAGAATTGATCGAACGATAGATCTTGATGTTCAATCTTCTTTATTCCAAGTTCTTCCTCAGCAATAAAATTAAGGGAGTACTTAGATAAAGACTTGCCGTAATTCAACCCGTTCTCCGAGCGAGGAATATATAATTGTCGAATGTCCGCCACAGGATATTCAGCAATTTCAATGTTATTATTAAAACCAAATGATCGAGCTTTAACCACACCAAATTTACTAAGAGTATTAGCAACTTTATCAATATCATCATTATATAAATATTTCAATCTATAATATATGTACGGTAGATCAAAATTATTAAAATTAAATCCAGACAACACAGTAGGGTCAATTTGATGAATCAATCTCCATATATCTTCAAGCATCTTTAATTCTTCATCAACATAAAAAAAGACACGAAGTTTATCGCTCGCTTTCAAATATTTTTCAGCAACTAATTCTTCTTTGAATTGTTTTTCATATTTACCAGGGTCATTAGTATCGACTAATGAATAATTCTGTGTCATCATAAGCAAACTAAACAAATAATATGTTTGTGAGTGACTGTCATAAACACAAACTGAATTAATAATTCCTGTCGCTTGCTTGTTACGTAATTTATCAAGTTCGCATTTAAACACCTCGAGATCAATAAACACAACTTTTAATTCTTGATCAACATCCAAATTATCGCGTTCACCATAACGAGTATAATGATCGATTGAATAATGATGATCGCTATTTATTTCAGCATTATAGAATTGATAATAATTTAATTCACCCTGTTCTAATTTATCAATAACATCGGGTAACTCTAGTTCTACCATTTTTTAAATGAACCCTTTGATTAATGTTAAATGTTAAAATAAATAGGCATCGCCAACAATACATGTGTTCAATATAATGTATTGTGACAATGCCTTTAATAATCTTTAATCGCTATTCATCTTCAACAAGTTCATCTTCATCTTCATCGTCGTTATCATTATCAGATACTTCGTCGTTAATATACTTCTTAAATAATTTAGATGGTTTAAATCGAAGAGTCTTTTTCTCAGCTACTTCAATAGACTCACCTGTGCTGGGATTTCTACCAGTGAAAGCTTTTTGAATTGCAGGAATAAAACTACCGAACTTTCTAATCTGAACTTCTTTTTCGTTCTTTACACTATCTTTAATAATTGACAGTACACATTCAATAGCTCTTGTTGATTCTGATTTAGTGAAATTACCTTTTTCGCAAACTAGTTCAATTAGATCTAGTTTGCCTATAATTTTATTATCAATTTTTTCAATAACAGTACTCTCTTCAGTCATTTTTTGGTTTCCTTTTTTTTAAGACTATTTATAAAATTGTTAAGATAGTAAGCATACCAGCCTCGTTCGATTTACAGGATCAGACAAACTTTTTTAATTACTCAAGGATTTTATAAAATTTTAGATTTGACTTTTAAGATTTGATGGTTTAACCTTTAAGTTTTAATCGTTGAATTTTAATCTTTGAAATTTAAACTTTAAATGTCAGGCGCTATAATAGCTCCTTGTAATTAGACTTTATGGGTCTAATACTAGTAATAATCTAATGATTATTACACCATTTAAGTGTTTTCCAAGTATGAGTTGGAAACTGAAGGGCATTTTTTTGGTCAGCCCTTGAAAGACCAGTCTGAATTTTAATCCTCGGTATACTCACTATATTATTTTTTTAATCAGCAATATTTATCAAAGTCCGGGAGTTTGACTCTGAAAGAATAAAATCTATGTTTAATTTAAATTCGTTAATTTTGTGTTCAAGGTCGTTGATTTTACCGGTAATGTCAATAGGGTCAATAATTTTTGGAGCATTACGTTTCAAAAATGGAGCTGAAATGCTTTCCATTTCGTCAGGCTTGATTTTTGATTTATCTTTATTCAGATTCGCCATCAGTAATGTATCTAGTCTTTCATTAACTGATTCCATCAAATATTCGTATTTTTCAGTAATCGATGCTTTTTCTCTTCTCAATCGAACAAATAACTGTTCCCACAATATAATAATATTTTTGAAATCAATTGCTTCTGTCACTGACATTTCTTCTTCATTAATAGTAATTTTAGTCTGTGTGTTCGACAAAATAATCGCTCTTTTAATAACCATTCGTCGATTAGTCAAATCAATAATAGACAAGTGTTCTGCCAATGAATATTTTTTAAACTTGTCAACTTCACCAAATCCTGGAATACTGTCTTCCCCTTTCTGGATGATAATCGGTGTATATTCGTTAGTTTTTTTTGTGATTCGTTTTTCAAGAAGTTTGCATTCGGCGAGTGCTCGGGTAATTGATATTTCCATTTTTAAATTTCCTTTTTTTTGCTAAATTTTGAATTTTGAAATTTGAAAATAAAGTGTTATACATTAATAATTTATATATAAAAGTTGATATTATTAAAAACCTATTCAACTTTTTTTAAGGAGATCAACAACTCTTTCACAAGTCTTATTATAAACTTTACTCCAATGAAGTTTACGATCAATTTTAATTTTAAATATGTTAAATTTTTCTTTTACAAGTTCTGTATTAAATTCATACGGGAGACATATTCCATTTACATTTTTAAATTCACCAATTGTTACTGGGTGAATATAAACAAATTTAGCAGATGAACTAGGTTCAAATATAGGTTCATTCATTATATGATTATATAATTTCATTCCACTGATCATATTTTTTAACCGAGCCCATTTCCCTGGAATCCCCACATAATCAGTTTCAAGATTATCTACACATTGATTAAATTTAGTATAGAATTTTCCGATTGTGTCGATTAACACTTGTCGTTTATTTTCTGGAAGAATTTCTGCATTCAAAGCAATATTTTCAATTATTTCTTTTAATAAATCTTGAGTTAATTTTGCAACATTTGATTTGATTACATCTATACCTGTATAGAAAACTTTAGGTTTTTTTAATGGGTTCCCCTCCTTAATTAACAGTTTGAAAGCGTATCTTTTTTTGGTATCAAGGAACATAATCGATTCCATTAACAACTCTGTTTTAAAGAAAGTTTGATTGTGTTCAGGTTTAATATTACATCTTGGTAATAAAACATCTTTAGTATAATCAATAATTAAATCATTGATTCCATTCGAAGCTTCAATTGCTTTGTTCCAGAGTTCATCTGGAGCTAATTGACTTGCATCTTCTTTTGTTGGAATTGTGATGAAGATACTGTCAGTGTTATGAACTACACAAAAATTAGCAATAAAAGTTTGAGTCTGTGGAATACATAAATCGTACACATAATCATCATAGTCAATTTTGTTAATAATACTTGTTTTCAACGACTTAATATTTTTAAGATTGTCAATTGGTTCTCCCAAAATTAATAATTCTTTATTATCGTCAATATTAATTATAGGGAGATATTCACATTCTATAGGTTTAATTATATCAAAATCTTTTGTTTTGTTATTGTATTTTAACAAAGAATGATTATTAGTAATGTCGAGAGTTTTTGTTGGACTTAATGATAATTGAACTAATTTAGTATCTACTTTATGTCTCATAATATATTCAGGAACATCAAGAACCATTTTATCAGTTTTAATATCATAAGTTAATATCTTAATTTTATCATCAATAATAAAAATATATTCTTTACCATCTTGATATGTTATTATATTACCATAAGATAATAATTCGTCCCACAATTTATCAAATGTTATTGTACAACAACGATTACGATTACTTCTTTTAATAATAGTTTCCGTATATTTAGCAACACTATCTGAGTACAGCACTTTCTTTAAACGACCTTTAATTTCAACGGTCTTATAAAAGTCTTTTTCTAGAAAATTCTTACTTTGCATATAGTTAATTTCCTATTTGATCCTGTGATTTAGTTATATCAAATTCTCGAATTTTGCATCCAGGAAATTCTTCAGTGATAATTTTCTTCTTTCTACGAATTTCTGGTATGGTGAACATGGGGAACGCACCATCTATTAAATCATAGATTGCTGGTTTGAGTTTACCTGGTTCAGAACGAAGTACACGACCACAAATTTGAATTAATGATTTCTTTCCAGAAAACAGTGATGCAAGAATCAACCCGCTTAGACGTGACATGTCAAATCCCTTGCCCACCATTTGATAAGTACACACGAGAAGAGTATCATTTTCTTTATCAATCTCTCGATCAGTACCAGTGAATTTTCTATTTTCAAGTCCTGCATCTGTAAGGCGATCAGAAATCAAATTAACCTGTTTCTTTGTCATACATATGATAATTATATTATGACCTTCCGTCCTCATCTTTTGAGAAAGTCTAGCAATCAGATCAAGATAAGCTTCACTCTGTACAAGTATCTTATTATAATATGATTTCTTCTGAATATAATCAGTCATTTTATTCATGACGAAAGTATATTTTTGAAGCCCACTATTATAAAACACAAGATTGTAATTAGGAGTCATTTCATATTCTTTTGACTCATATTCAATATTACCAATTGTGTTTTTCATTAGCACTTCAGCACAACCATTATGAAATGGTGTTGCAGATAATCCTAGAACATTACGAGTTCGAAAGAAAACACTTACCTTTGCAAACATTTCAGATGATGATGTACAATGTACTTCGTCATAGATAACTAACCCAAATTGAGCTTTATCTATCTTCTTCATAAATGGATTAAAATTTCTTTTTAATTGAGACCCAAGTGATTGTGTCATAGCAATCGTAAATGGTTTGTCAACATTATAAATCTTTCCACGGATTAATCCAATATCATTTTCGGTCAAATTGCCGAACGACATAATTGCAACAATCCATTGCTTTAACAATTCACTATTATCAATAACTATACAAGTTTTTAATTTTAATTTAATTGCAAGATAAACAGCTAGAACAGTTTTTCCAGAACCTGGAGGAAGTTTTAAGATTGCGTTAACATATTGTTGTTTAAAGAATAGATCTTCAACAACTTTAGCAGCTTCTTTTTGAGCAGGACGTAATTTACCACTAAACTTTAAATCAATATGTCCCATAGGAACTTTAACTTTCCCAAAATATTGAACCAATTCTGTAGCTGGATAATTATAATAAAACAATCTTGGTAAAAAATAAGTTTTTTCAGTTTTCAATATAATTAGTTCTGACCAATACTCTTGAAATTTGGGATATTTTCTAAGGTATTGTTCTTCGTGTTCGATTGATAAGTAGCACCACATAATTAATTATCCTTTTTGACTCAATGCAGCATATTGATGTTTGATTAAATTATCTTTCAGGGCTTTCGACAACTTGTATTTATTCCAACCATTGACATAAGTAACAGATTCAAATCCTTGATTTAACATATTACATTCTTTATAATCTGTAATATTTTTAATAAATATAGGTACTTTATATTCAACAATCCGATAAAATTTCGTACAAGTTTTGTTTTGAATAAAAATATTCAATATTTCATTTCCATCTAAATTAACACTATCAAAATATGTCATATCTTCTGGGATAATATCTACTGTAATTAATTTTGAATCATCAATATTATACTTATTTGTAGAAACTTTAATTTCTGGTTGTGTCTGTTTATTAATTGCAGAATCAATTTGTTTATTATTGTCAGCTTGTGAATTTGTTAATTTATTTGCAATTTGATAGATTGCTTGCCAAGATTTATCATAAACAGGTCTGTTATTATCGTTTCTGATAAGAGAACTAGGATGAATCAATGGAATTACAACGTTATTATTTACAGTTTGGATTGATCCACTTTTTTGTGTAATTGAACCTTTTATTCCAAATGATTCCATAGAATGTTTTCCAACTAAAACATAATATTTTGCAGGAAACTTTTTAATAATTTCATCTAAGAATGGTTTACATTTATTTGCAACAAGTTTAATAGCTTTCTCTGTCTTACCAATATCTTTTTGAGTTGCAGCATTACATTGGATTACATTAGTAATCACCCAAGATATTTTTGAATTTAATTGAAACATATTACTTCTGAGTAATTTTCCACTTTTACCAACACACAATTTTTTATACGTCACTTCTTCATTACCAGGATTTAACATTATAAACATAAAATCAACAGGTTGAAAGTCTGGAACATTAGTGTCTAATGATATCATAGTTTTACTAAACAATGGACATTTTTCACAAAGTTGATTCTTCTTCTCTTGCAGTTCAGTTATAAAAGAATAAATATTATCTGGTAGTAATTTACTAATGTGATAATTAATATACTCTTCAATTTTAGCTGTGTCTACTTGAGGTTTATTCGAATCAATAGTTGATGATAAAGTATTTTCAGAAATACTAAACTTAGTCTTTTCTCCATTTAAAATTTGGTTCATTTTTTGAAGATCGTCAATAGTAATTACATTTTTCGAAAACATTAAATATAAATGATTTAATTCTAAATCATTTAAATATTTTCTATTTATTGTTGAATAATATTCTTTTAATAGAACTTTAACTTTAGACTTATTTTCGTCTTTAAAATCTTTAGCTTTGAAAAAAAATAATCTATTATGATTATTAGTCTTTAATAAATATTTAACACTAATTAATATATTTTCAACATCGTATTTATAAAATTCAAACTTACTGTTCATATACTTATTCACATACCATATTATGTATGGATTATTATATGAATATGCAATCAATCTCTTAAATAAGAATTGTGGAGAAACATCGTATTTTTCTATCAAGTTTAAAATAATTTTGATATCGTAGTTGTCTTTATTTAAGAATTGAGTTAACTCTTTTAAAAATGTTATGAAATTTAATTCAATTTTTTTGATTTGTTTTTTTGGTTTTGCCATAAAAACCCTATATTAGAATCAATATCCTTTAAATAAAAAATCAGGACTTAGAATATTACTTCTAAATCCTGATTCGGTTTAACTAACTATGGTTACTTAAAATAGATCCTAGAGATCTGCCAACATCGCATCAAGAGTGCTGTCAAGAGCCTGTTTGGCCTTTCCTCCGCCTTTGGAACCGGGCTGGGAATCACTGGGACGGGAAAGACTTTTTAGAATCTTATTCTCGACCTTTTGAGCAAAGTCCGTCAACGGACTATTGTAATCCGCCTTGACATCCCCTTTCTTTGTTATCCGCTCACCATATGCCTTTTCATCATCGGCTAAGGCTCCATCAATGGCACTTTTTCTGAGACCTTCTTTCAAAGTCTGCAGAATTCTATTCACCTGATGCTTTGTCAGTCCAATTTTATCTCCCATTTCTTTGTAGCCCATCGTAGCTACATTCTGTACTACGAATTTGATCTCATCTTTTCCGATGATTTTAGTTGCCAGTCGAACCTGTTTCTTCTTTTCATCAGGAGCAACTTCGACAGCAGCAGGAGCATCAATAGGAGCAGGGGGAACAGGAGTTCCAGTCGCTGCTACAGGGGGAACGCCTACAGGTGCTGTCTGAGGGGGAGTAGAAGGAGCAGCAGGAGCAGCTTTGGGAGCAGCTTTGGGAGCAGCAGAAAGAGCAGTTTTGGGAGCAGTGAATGCCGGGGGTGCAGTAAAATCAGTCATTTTGTTTTTCCTTATTTAAGTGGGTTAGGACTTTTATTAGTATCAAGCACCTTGCTCAATACTGTATTGAATGTGAATTTTGGGATTGTCATAATTTGTTTTTTCAATTCCGTATTCACAATTACATCTAAAGAATTATTTAATTTTTCTTTTGTGTCAGGCATAGTCACAACATATTCCATGTTGTTCCTAATACATAACTCAAGTTGGTCAGGATTCATTTCTCCTAACCCTTTAAACCTGGTAATGTGATGACCAGCATATGCTGGTTGTTGAGCTTCTTCGTGTGAATACAATAATTTATATTCATTTTTTAATTGTACACCAAACAAAGGCGGCAATACTACTGATAAATTTCCGTCTTCGATATAATCTCTTAAGAATCTATAAATTACTAGAATCGCCAAGACACTAATATGGAGACCATC
>Ga0208900_1000041_pt1 | contig 75990 bp, 62 predicted proteins | sample AntAceMetag02UKK_FD_184763 | JGI IMG/M metagenome (GOLD analysis project Ga0208900, IMG submission 184763) | Saline lake microbial communities from Ace Lake, Antarctica - Antarctic Ace Lake Metagenome 02UKK (SPAdes) (version 2) | ecosystem: Environmental > Aquatic > Non-marine Saline and... | reverse complement strand
GGGCAGCATGCTGCAGAACTAGCAGCAGAACTGGCAGTAGCAAAACAAAAACAAAAACGAAGATGCAAGCCAAAACACCGGAAGCGGTTAAAAAAAGGACATGCAACTTTCTAACCGGACACTACTGGTTTATATTGAAAGACAGCCTCCCTATACTGTTTCTTCCATTCGTACAGCACATAAAAAGTCCAGCATTGTCTGCTCAAGTTCATTGTTAAACCGGATCGCAAAACCACTTCTACTCGCATCCCTTGTGTCCACAATACGAACAATCTCACCATGACCAGTCGCAAGTGGAAGGCCATATTCATCCAGAATTTCAAAATAAATGCTTTCACTGGGAATTGGTAACTTTACTGTATAAATAAAAGCTCCCCCCTTGCTGGCATTCTTCACAGGCACTGTGTAGGTGGTAGTTGTAAGAGCGGTCCTTATTTGCAGATTTCCATTGGTTGAAAATCGAGGGTGCTTTCGTTGTTCTTTTGACATGATTTGCTCCACGATCAGCTAGAGTTCTCTTATCGAAAAGTGAAAAAAACTAACGGTATGAAAAGAATATCATAGTTTTGGTTATTAGTACAAGGAGGGAGGGGAACAATCCCAAGGGAAATAGTACTCCAAGTAACAATATGGCAAGTGAATACGGTAGATATACTTTTATATCCATTTACAGCCTGCTTATTCAGCCGATCTTTCTATGCAGCAATGGGCAGCCTGATTGTAAAACTTGCGCCTGATCCCTCCTCACTCTCACAAATCAGTTCTCCTTGATGCTTAGCGGTAACAACAGAATGTGCAATAGCCAGGCCTTGTCCTGTGCCTTTGCCCATCTCTTTGGTGGTGAAAAACGGATCAAAAATATGTTCTCGCACAGAAGCGGGCATTCCTTTGCCGTTGTCTCGTATACATATTTCTATCCATTCGCCATTCCGACAACTACTAATACTGATTAACCCTTTTTCACCTTCCGGATTTTCACCAAGGGAATCAGCTATAGCATGGGCGGCATTGACTAGAATGTTTAAAAAGACCTGGCCCATTTCATCGGCCAGACAGGTTACCGAGGGAAGGTCGGTGGAAAGATTTGTTTCCATTTCCGCAACATATTTCCATTCATTGGATGCCACTGTCATGGTTGTGTTAATGATGTCGTTAATGTTCACCGGAGCTTTTTCCTTACTACCCGGATGAGAAAATTCCTTCATGGCACGGACAATTTTTGAAACACGTTCAACGCCTTCTCTGGATTGCTTTATAGTGAGTGGGATCTCTTCAACTAGGTAATCCCAATCAAGCTCCTCTACCTTCTCTTCAAAGGCCGTCAATACTGCCTGGTCGTTTTTCCCGTCTTTTACTCCCTGTAGAAAAGTCTGATATTGAGTGATCAGACTTTCCACATCCTGAAAAGATTCAGCCAGAAATTCCATATTTGTACCGAGGAACTGAGCAGGCGTATTGATCTCATGGGCAATCCCTGCTGCTAGTTGTCCAACTGACTCAAGTTTCTGGGAATGGAGCATCTGAGCTTGGAGCATCTCTTTTTCAGCCTCAGCCTCTTTGCGTTTGCTTATATCACGAACCACAGCCACAAAACGCCCTTGGGACTGATCAATGGTCACATATTGGAGCTGAATTTCAACGGGTATATCGTGGCCGTCCTTATGACGATGGATGGTTTCAAAGTTCAAGGCTTTACTCGGGTTTTGAAGCAAAGGTTCTGCCATTTTCCGATAACTCTGTTCCGTGAAAAGAGGGTTGATATCTATGACGCACATCTCAAGAAGCTCTTCTTCAGAATAACCAACCTGTTCCAGTGCACCATGATTGAGATAAAAAAAACGCAGATCATCTGGTGAAAACATAAAAACACAGTCACTGGTTTGATCAAGGGTCTGTTTAAACTTTACCAGTTCTGTCTCAGTTTCCAGCCGAATGTTTAACTGTCTCTGTAAGTGATAACTCCCGTAACTAAGCCCGCCAAGTCCAAGAACCCAAAGGAACAAATAGACTAAATAGCTGCGTATCAGATTGTTCTTCTCGATTGCATAAATTGCCTTCATGGGAGTGGCAATACTGATACCTCCTCTTACCTCACCCTCCTTGTAGCCTTGAGAGGCATGGCATTTGAGGCAGCCCTGTTGTACTGTTAAGGCCTTCATATAGCGAAAAAATGGTTGTCCTTCAATGTTCACTTGCTCCGAATGCTCTACGACTCCCTGCTCAAATCTCTGCAGAACCTGTGCTTCCCAGGCATCCGCCATATTTTGAGGACGAATAGGTTTTAGGCTGGTGATATGACTACGAATACCATTTCCTTCTCTCTCCATCTCATACACCTGGCGTATCATATAGGCCGGATTGATCAATGTCAGTTCTTTGCCGGATGGAGTCGTTATATTTTGTTCAGGGACATTCAGATGGGGATTTGGGGGACTGTTTTGGACAACCGCTGCATACACACCGCCCTTGGAAACAACCCACTTTCGATAGATAAGATCCTTGGCAAGTGCCGTGCGTGCTTCAATCAACGCCACTTTCCCACTATCCTCCATCGTCTGCCGCATTTCATAGATCATGGCAAAAAACATCAGAAGGGACCAGCAGAGTGCGGAAATAATAAAGTATCGTTTTATATTCATACGCTAAGCTTTGTTGTCTTTACTCTTTAATACTGCAAGGGGCTCATCGTTACTTTTAGCACCCACAACCCTAAAATGCTTACGCAGTTGTCGCTGCATGGCATTCAATATACTTGACTCAGTATCGACCAGTAATATTTTGTCACGAATCTTCTGCTCCCTTTTCCAGATATTCAGTACCAATATCACGCCACTGATCTATCTTATCTCCAAACCCAATAGCCTGTAATTGTGCATTGTCCATTGTAGGTGGTGCACCTAAGATCTCAGTCGGGTGAACTTCATAATAAATTGCATTAGCCACATTCACTGCTACTGCGGGGCTGAATTGCGTCTCAGGATAGTTGTCAAGTCTGTGATGAAACCCTATGCCCTCAACTACTGGCCCTGGCATTCCCCAAAGGCCCATCAAATATGCCCCCACATCCCCATGCACTGCATCAAAGATTTCTTTTTCTGCCATGCGTAAGCGAATGTCTTTTTCTTTGGCGAGCAATACTGCCGATTCGTATTTATCCATCATTTTGGCGAGAAGCACCAATTTACCAATATCATGTAGGAGGCCAGCAATAAAGCAGTTATCGATTAGGGCTTTATCATCAGTCTCAGCTATGGCAATTTTTTTTGCACAATTGGCCACTGACAAGCTGTGGCTCCAGAGTGACTGCACAGGAAAGATCTTTGAAGAAACTTTAATTTCAGAAAAAGCACCCACACCCAAGACCAGCCCTTTCACCGTATCCAGTCCAAGCAGTGATACGGCACGTGCCGGGCTATCCACCGTTTGAAAGAGTCCAAAGAATGCTGAGTTCACCAACTGCAAGACCTTAGCACTCATGGCCATGTCTTCTTCTATTATTTTGGCAACATCCATAACTGAAACTTCCGGGTCTACCGTCGCTTTACGGAGTTTTTCATACACATCGGGCAAGCTGGGCAGGGTATCTATTCCTGAGATAATTTTTTTAACAGCAGGCTGAGAAATCAACTTATGCAGACTACTTGCCCGTAGTAACACCCCTTTAAGATGCTCAGGATCACAGGGCTTAGCCAGAAACTGATGGACAACTCCCACCGTCCGTAAAATAGAGTCTTCGTTGGCCTGACCAGTGAGCATGATACGTATGGCGTAAGGATGCAGGTCCTGTATCTCTTTGAGCAACTGGGCGCCATCCATCCCTGGCATACGCATATCTGAGACAACCACATCAAATTCAGTGTCTTGCATAAGCTCCAGAGCGTCTTTGCCGTTCTCGGCAAAGTGGAGATCAAAATCTGTCCTCATGGAACGTAACATTCGTTTGAGCCCAGCAAGAATATTAGGTTCATCATCTACAAACAGGATTTTATTTTTTGTCATTAATTTGTTCCTCTTTTAACGGCAAGTTGATGCAAAATGTTGTTCCCTCACCCGGTACAGATTCAACCGAAATTGTTCCCTGATGTTTTTCAACAATTACATCATGACTAATGGCCAACCCTTGTCCGGTACCTTTTCCCACCTGTTTTGTTGTGAAAAACGGGTCAAAAATTCGTAAACGTACGTTCTCCGGCATGCCGGATCCTGTGTCCCCGATTCGTAATTCAACACTATTGCCAATTTTTCTTGTACTGATACTGATTGTCCCCTGCACTCCATCCGGGTTTTCCCCAAGTTTTTCTTCAATGGCATGTGCGGCATTCACCAGCATATTGAGGATAACCTGTCCCATCTCATCGGCAAGCAGTGGAAGCAGTGGAAGGGCAGGGTCAAGATCAAGGTCCACATTGGCTACATATTTCCATTCATTCCGAGCAACGGTTATCGTGGTATTTATAATTGCATTCAGATTTTGAACGGCTTTGTCCTTGCTACCTGGATGGGAAAACTCTTTCATTGCCCTGACAATAGAGGAGACCCTTTTTACACCTTCAAGGGACTGTTCAATGGTCAGCGGCATTTCGTCAGCCAGATACTCCCAATCCATCTTTTCGATGGCACTATTCAGTGCATCCGCCGTTTCTTTAGGTGCCGTTTGTATGATTTTCTGAACTTCCTGCATAAAAGTTGTGATATCGTCTGTTGCTTCAGCAAGAAAATCGATATTGGTCCCGATAAACTGGGTTGGCGTGTTGATCTCATGGGCAATTCCAGCCGCTAGCTGGCCTACTGATTCGAGCTTCTGGGCATGGAGCAACTCAGCCTGCAGTTTTTCTTTTTCTTTTTCAGCCTGTTGCCGTTCACTCAGGTCACGTACCACGCCCTGTACTACAATTTCTCCTCCCTGTTCAAAGGGACTGAACAGCACCTCTGCTGGAAAAAAAGTGCCGTCTTTTCGTTTATGCTCCCAATAAAAGAATGATGCCCTATCACTCATTGCATCAGCTATTCGTTGTTCTGCTGATTGGCTGGATGGCACGCCATTTTTTTGCATCTCAGGTGATACACTGCTAGATGAAGTTGAAGAAATTCTTGTTTATCTGTGTAGCCAAACATTTTAAGAGCTGCCTGGTTACAATTAATAAATCCTTTATGGCCAGTGACAACAATTGCATCGTGTGAAGATTCAAAGAGACGGGCGTAGTTCTGCTGTTCTTTTTTTTGCTCGGTGACATCTTTTGCAATATAAACAGCTCCAGTCAGGTCCTCGTCAGGTTCTGAGTAGGGTATGGTTGTTATCTCTAGATAGCGTTCCAACCGCTCCTCATAAAATTCACCGCTATGAGGCAATCCATCTTGCATTGTTTTTTGATACAGCGTGTCTCCACTGTCCAAACACTGAAAGAGTTCCTTTCCCAGAAGCTCCGTATAATTCTCGCCAAGACGATTCTGCATGGACCGGTTCATACGGATGATATGCTGATTTTTATCTATAAGAGCAATCATATCCGGAATAGCATCAATGGTTCGTTCCCACTCTTTTTTGGCCTTGATCACAAGTCGTTCCTGTTCCTGGCGACTTTCCATTTCCTTTTCAAGCATGCGGTTATGCTGCAGTAACTCAACTGTGCGAAGTTGTACCTCCTCTTCCAGGGAGTCCTTATAATCTAGTTCCTGGATGACGAGATCAGCATGCTTCAGCGCTTTATTGATACTGTGATGGAGGATTGTCAGATCAGCAAGAGGTTTAGTGAGATAATCCCAGGCACCGATACGCAGTGCCTCAATAACATCATCCATTGTGCCCATACCCGAAAGAATAATCACTGGCATGTTTGGTTTTTCTGCAATAACTATCCGGATAAGTTCTATACCATCCAGACCAGGCATCCTTAAATCGGTGAGCAACACATCAGGTTCAAATTCCCTGAGCAACTTCAGGGCCTCCTTTCCGTTACCGGATTCAAGGACATGATATCCCTTTTTCGTGAGATAGCTGGCACTTGTTTTCCGAAGCAGCGAATCATCTTCCGCTATCAGGATTGTTCTTTTTCTTTTAGCCACCGCTTTCCTCTAGGATTAATCAATGGATCTTTCAGTATAAAGTACGTGCTCTCGTCAGGGGCGTATGTAACCAGAATATAGTTAACTATTATGCTATCCCCAGAAATTTATTACAAATTAAAACATATTATATTGAATAGATAACACCAAAAATAGTGACTACAATACTCAGCGCCATATTGAGTGGGTGACCTTCCATTTTGTACTTACTTCGCCCATGCTTTATTCCGTTATATTTTTATCTGATTACGTATAAAACTTAGCCAACGTCACATATTTGAGGAGTAATACGCTGATAAAACATAAGAATTATAAGTGACCGGATGTGTCATCCCCGCGGAGGCGGGGATCCAGTTTCGTGCCCCCCCTCTAGATATGGACTTTTTATAAGTGTATAGTCCCTTTATTAGGAGGCATCCCTCTAGTCCTAATTGTCGAGAATGGTTCGTATTTCTCGTGCCAATACATTGATTGCAAGTGGTTTTAATAAAAATGCTCTAATACCTATATTTCTGGCCTTCTCATCATCAACCATAGAGCTGTACCCCGTACAGAGAATAATAGGCAGACCAGGACAAAGTTTGATTACTTTTTCAGAAAGCTCCGTTCCCGGCATCCCGGGCATGGACTGATCGGTGATAAGCAGGTCAAAACCAGAACAGTCTTCTTTTATTTTTTCAAGGGCATCTACACCAGATGAACAGCAGACGACAGAATAACCGAGATACGTGAGCATCTGCCTGGTAAGGTTTCGCAAATCTTTTTCATCATCTACAAAAAGGATATTTTCCGTACCAGAGGGTGGCAGAACTGCTACCTCAGGTTCTATAGGTATACCAGCTGTAACCGTTGGAAAAATGACGGTGAAGGTGGTTCCCTGGCCAACTTCACTCTTGACCTTGATACTGCCATTACAACCTGTGACAATGCCATGGACCACTGAAAGCCCCAGACCTGTCCCCCTTTCTTTTTCTTTAGTGGTAAAGAAGGGATCAAAAATATTGCTCAAAGTCTCCCTATTCATGCCACTTCCACTATCACTTACAGAGAGTCGTAGATACTTTCCGGCTGCCATATTCTTAGAGTCTACAATATCACTCTCAACAGTGTGAATTGTATCAAGGAGTATGTTTATGCTCCCCCCTTTCGTTAGGCAAAGCATGGAAGGCATTCGTGCAGAGATTGGTTATCACCTGATGTATTTCTGTTGGATCTGCCTGAATCATCACCTCTTTCGCCCTAATGTGCTGCGTCAGCTGAACAGTTGACGGCAGTGTTGCCTGGAGGAGTTTAAGTGCTTCTTTGATGATGAGAGAGGCTTGAATGGGATGACGATCAGTAACTGTTTTTCTACTGAAGGTAAGGATCTGCAGGACCAGGTTTTTAGCTCGTGTACTTGCTTTTAACACTTGTTGAAGGTTGCCAGCCACCTCACTATTCTTTTCAATTTTGAACAGGGCAAGCTCAGTGAATCCCATGATAGCGGCCAGGATATTGTTAAAATCATGGGCAATACCACCGGCCAATGTACCAATAGACTCAAGTTTTTGAGCCTGATATAATTCGGCGGTCTTTTTCTGTACCTCTTCTTCCAGATGCTGTTGGTACTTCTTATTTTCCCTGACCAGTTGGGCATGTTCAAGAGCCCGTTCCACTGCATAACGTATCAGGGACATATCCGTTATAGGTTTCGTCACATAATCACGGGCGCCAAGTTGTAAGGCCCGGATGGCATCTCCCAGGGTACCCATTCCTGAGGCGATGATTACCGGAGTTTCAGGGGATGCTTTCCGGATAACCGAGAGCACTTCCATACCATCAATCTTTGGCAGACGTAAATCAGTAATAACAAGATCAGGGTGCGCCCTGTGAAAAATCTCCAAACCTTCTGCCCCGTCTCCAGCCTGGAACACGGTATAATTAAGACTTTTTAGGTAGGCAACCATGGCCTTACGAACCAGCTGATCATCTTCAATGGTGAGAATGGTAATGGATGGATTGTTCGTGTTCATTTATTCTCCAGTTTTGATATGAATATCAAACGGGCTTCTCCGCTGGAATGATGGGCAGTGGATAGTAATTTCGCGACGGTGGTTGTTAGTTACAATATTATGAGCAATGAGCCGGCCGATCATGCCGAAAGCCAAAACAATTGGAAGCAATAGACAAACCGCACCTAAAGTAACAATCAAACTACAGCTGATTTCTTTACCTGATTCCCACTAAAAATCAGGTACCTGAAACGTTCGATCGTAGCCTGCCTCTGTGGGCGAAAGATGACAGGGTCATGAGTATTTATCGTCCGCAAGGGGCGGACTCCTACACGTGTCATTAGCAAAAGCTGAGCTTCGGTGGTAATTAGCGCCCCACCTGGAGCGCCATGTTATATTCTCGATACAACAAAAATTACATGAAATCGACATGCTTTTTTTTGTTAATTGGAGGTACTTGTAAGCCCAAAATATGCCATGTATATATTAGAGCCTTTAGTTATATTATCAAAAATCGGACCTAGACTTCAAGTAAAGTCTTTTTTATTCGCGGTAAATTTATGCTAACGCCTAACCTGCTGAAACAAAATGTGAAATTTGTATCATTTTTAGGTGGTCGAACACTGCGCGTATCTTGAAATTGAGTTACCGTGTTTTTTGAGTGACGTTTAATACGTTCTTTCCCTTGAGCAGGCCTACCTGAATCTACGGTATCATGTCACGTTCTCTGGGCAGTATCCTTTAGAGATCCGCCTACAATTTTTATCATAAATATATTAATGATGGAATGGCAGCTGTTGTTGATATTCAGTGATTGCGATTGCTCTTGAACAAATTGTATAGGATAACTTAGTGTCTCTTGTTGAAGGGATACTGTTCAGTTTTAAACGTAACTTTCTTCAGGGTACATCGTAAATGGCGTAAGGTTAAATCATCCTGGGGCACAATGACTGCTGGCAGGCGATCGTGGTGTGTTGGGATTAATCAGCAGTGTAGTACCCGCTGCTATTGACCAGTGGTGTCTGCATTCTCATAACAGCCGTGGCTGTGAGCGGAATTACCGGGTCCTGTTCCATATCCGTGCAGACGGGATCGGTGTCCCATTTTCCCGAAAAACCTGGTGTCTTTTTATGACAGATAAAAGTGTTAAATATCAGTTTGTTGACAAAAGGAACGTAGAGTGGATACCAGTAGGTCACCCGTAAGTGCAGAAGATTGGCGTCCTGCAGTGAAACCTGATCCTGTCCCTGTTTCCTGTTGGAACGATAGCTGAGATTGTCATTTGGGACTGCAAGGTCTGAAGCAAAGGCATTGATTGTTTTATCGCTGGGGCCGAGTCTCTCTATACGTATCAGTTGAGTTTCCGCATCAAATTCTTTGTAAATTTTGTCACGTGCCATTTGAAAGGCTTCGATCTGATCCCCTGCAGTGGTGGACTGATCTCGTGACGCTCTGCGTGCCGGGTCCGATTCAAAGTAACTGTATAGCGGGGCAAGTCCTCTGGCAAATCCTTCTTTTACTTCATCAAAGTTACCCTCTCCTAAGGTTCCTGCACGTACTGCTTCGAAGGCGGCATAGTTAAGAGTTATTTTGGCGTGATAGATAAGGGCAAACTGGATGGCTCCAAAAATCAGAAGCAGCATGACGGGCAGGACAATCAAAAACTCGGTCATACTCTGGCCCGATTGTGAAAAAAACGTGGCTGGAAAACCGGGTTTTATTCGTGTTTTATTTACTCGTTTGCTGTTCATTATCCGGCTCGAGGAGAAGAAATAACCCTTCCTGCATATCCTGTCCTTTTTGGCTAAGAAGGCTGTTCTTGTCCGTATACCTCCCCATATCAACAAATGTTTTGAGCGCTGTTTGTGTTTGGATGATTCCCATATTGTACCATGCCTTCACGTTTTTTGGATCGCGCAGGAGTGCGTTCTGGTAGGCAGAGACAGCAAGCCCTGGCCTTTGTGATCGTGCATATGCGTTTCCCAGCCGAAACCAGAATTCAACATCTTCAGGAGCCTTCTTCACAAGGAGCTCAAATTTCTCTGCGGCGGTACCATAGTCGTTATTGCTATATGCCTGGTAGGCTTCTTCCCGGACAGTAGTGACCAATTGTTTCTCTGCACAAGCAGAAAAAAGCAGTAGCAGAAGGAAGAGAAAGAAAAGATTTTTTATGACATTCATTGCAGTGGCTCCCATATGAGCGTGTCCCCTTTTTGTAGCCCTGAAAGTCGAATTTGACCATCCATCAACTCCAAAACCGATGAGGCACCACTACATCTGGTAAAGCGTTGTGGAGCCATATTGTACCTGATGGCCAGAATTTGCTGCTCTTTACTCAAAAAAACAACATCTATGGGGATTTTCATACAAAGAGTGTGAATGGAGTTGCAGGGAGAAATCAGCATCCCGTGCCCTTCTTTAAGCTCCCTGCAGCCTAGCAGACCACGACCGCGTTCAAAGAATGATTCGGCCTTCCTGATATGGAAAAGAGAGGAATCTGTAGAGGCGTTAATAGTGATTTTTCCGATAATCAAAAGTACGCTCCCTGAATAAATTTAATAGCGATGGGGAAGGCCAGCACAATAAAAGTTGTCGGGAAAATAAAAATCACAAGAGGGCCTACTAGTTTGACCGGCGCTTCCATTGCCTTCTTCTCCGCCCGCTGAAAGCGTTCATTTCGGCGCTGTTCTGCCTGGATTCGTAGGACACCTGCCATGCTTGAACCCATTTTTTCAGCTTGGACGACGGCGTTGACAAAACTGCTGATTGCTTGAATTTCGAGTCTGGCGGCCATTCGTTTCAGGGATTTGGTTCGTGGAACACCAGAACGCATATCACGCAGTACAATACCAAATTCTATTACCAGCGGTCCTGCAGGCCCTTTTTTTCTCGCCTGCTCGATGGCTCCTGAAAAGTTTAGCCCGGCCTCCACTGCCATGGTGATAAAGTCTAGGTAGGCGGGAAGGGTACGCAGGATAGCATCAACCTGTTTTTTTCTGATATCCCGAAGCCAGATATCCGGATAAAAAAAGCCAAGTGTGGGAAGAACGATATAGAGGATAGCGTTCCACTCTCCTAGAAGGCTTATCAGGATGTAGCCCATGCTGAGTGCAAACATGGCTGCAATAATTCGAAGAGCAATAAACTCTTCTGCAATCATCATATAGAAGAGTCCGTTACGTTTTAAACGCTCCTCAACACTTTTCAGGTAGGAAAATGGAATCATGGAACAGCCATAATAGGCAATAATACGAGTGAGGGGCCAGATAAAACTGAGCAGTGGAGGAAGAGAATCCATATATTCACGGTTCTCTTCGGGGACCAGCTTGCTCAGCTGTACGATTCCCATCAATGTACAGAGCAGTGAGGCTGATACACTGAGTCCAAGAAGTATGTTGTAGAAGTTATCAATCATCACACATCAATCGCTGTTATTTTTCTGATGGCAATAAAGCCGAGTACCTGCATACATAAAATGGTTGTCAGAACCATCCAGCCGATTTTGGTGGTAAACATCTGGCCCATGGCGTCCGGTTCCAGTTTCATCAGGGCAGCGATAAGAAAAAGAGGAAGTGAACTCATCACAAGTCCCTGCAGCTTGCCCTGGGACGTGAGACTGTCTATTTTGCCCTCCATAATGAGCTTTTTACGAAGGGTTGCTGCCAGGGATTCCAGAGTTTCGGCGAGATCGCCTCCAATTTCACTGGATATCCGCACGGCAGAAAGAGAGAGGGAGAGGTCTTCGAGTGGGACTCTGCGTTCCAGGTTTTCAAATGCTACATCCTGATGGACACCAAGTTTTCGTTCCCGGACGTAGAGGCCAAATTCCTGGGAAAGCGGAGGAGAGCTCTCATTAATCAAGCTGTCGAGAGCAATGGGCAGGCTCGATCCCGATCTGATTGAGCCGGCAACCATCACCAGGGCGTCGGGGAGTTGCTGCTCAAATTTTTTTAACCGTCTTGCAATCATCGTTTTAAGAACAAAGTAGGGGGAGAGCAGAACTGCAAAAAATGTAAGTATCCCGATCGAGATATCACCTGACAGGATGATCGCTGTTATTGGAAGGACAAGCAGTACAGTCAGGTAATAATAAAAATAGTTTGATATATCGATAAAGAGGAAGAGTTCTGAAAACTTATTTGTTGTTCTCTCTTCGATGGTATCCTTGTAATAGGTGATCTTGTCGTGCATCTGCAGGAAAAAGAGCCAGGCAAAAATTCCCGCTGAGATAGCTGCAAGAGATGCGATAATTAGATTTGCAATCATAGTCGTCTCTATTCAAATATACTCATATCAACGGTTACGCCCTGCTGCTGCAGTGTTTCGTAAAACTCCGGTATCCGTCCGGTGGCCTTGTATTCTCCTGTCACATTTCCGTCACTGTCAATCCCATGCTGCTTATAGACAAAAAGATTCTGCATCTGGACCACTCCCGTTTCTATGCCGGTGATTTCTGTAATATGGGTTATTTTACGTGATCCGTCGGAAAATCGCGACTGCTGCACAATGACATGCACCGCAGACGCTATCTGCTCTCGGATAGCCTTCTCAGGGAGCTCCATCCCAGCCATCATGACCATGACTTCAAGACGCGAAATAAGATCCCGTGGTGAATTTGCGTGGACGGTTGTCAATGATCCATCGTGGCCAGTATTCATGGCCTGAAGCATATCCAGAGTTTCTCCGCCACGGCACTCACCTACAACAATACGATCCGGACGCATCCGGAGACAGTTTTTCACAAGATCCCGAATACTGATGGCTCCCTTGCCCTCCATATTTGGAGGTCTGGCTTCAAGTGAAACCACATGGGGTTGGCCAAGTTTGAGCTCTGCTGAATCTTCCACGGTGATGATTCGCTCATCGTGGGGGATAAAATCCGAAAGGACATTTAGAAAAGTGGTCTTGCCGCTGCCCGTTCCCCCTGAAATAATAATGTTTTTACGATACTGAACCGCATTCTCAAGGAACAGGTTCATATTATGAGAGATCGAGCCAAATCGAACAAAATCTTCAATGAAGAGTTTCTGTTTCGAAAATTTTCGTATGGTCAGGCAGGGGCCTTTAATGGCAAGTGGCGGAATGATGGCATTGATTCTGGAGCCGTCTTTTAACCTGCCGTCAACCATGGGAGAGCTCTCATCTATTCGTCTGCCAAGGGGGGAGACAATACGTTCAATCACCGAGAGGACAGCGTCATCGCTACTGAATGTCACATTGGATTTGTGGAGTTTACCATGGGTTTCATAAAAGATAGAGTCGTGGCTGTTTACCATGATTTCGGTGATGGAGTCTTCGGCGAGAAAATCTTCAAGAGGTCCAAGACCAATGGCCTCGTCAATAACCTCCTTGGCGAGCTTGGTGCGGTCAACTTCAGGAGGCAGGCTCCTGTCCATCTTTTTTATTATGGAACTGACCAGTGAGCGTACGGTTTCACTGAGTTCCTTGTCATTCATGGCCTGCACATCGGTACGCCGTAAATCCATGGCGCTCATCAGTTTATCATGGATGCGTTTGTGCCAGATAAAACGCCGATCATCCTTGACCGGGTCTGTAAATTGGTGTTCATCGGAATTCTGCCGAACACCGAATGTTTTGTTGAGTGCGTGTGCAGGTTCCGCTGCTTCTGTTTCCTGTACCGGTGTTGCAGCCTGCACTGATTCATGAGGCTTTGGCTCTGGTTGCTGGGGCGGCGGTTCTGTCTTGTCAGCTTGTTTATCCGATTGGATGGCTATTCTGTAGGCTCCGATAGTGATGGTATCTTTTGCCAGAAGGGGACCAAATGTTGTGATGGCCTCTCCGTTGACAACGGTGCCGATGCCAGAAGAGGTGTCACTAATATAGATACCATCTTCTTTTTCAATCAGCTGTGCGTGAACTCCGGCAATACGCCAGCCACTCAGTTGGACGAGGTTTTTTCTGGAACGACCGATACTGCACTTTGCTTTTGTGCATTGCAGGGTCTCAAGATCCTTTCCTTTGTCGTCATGTAGTATGATATCGAACATTATTTAGATAGCAGCCGATGGTAGAAGGTATAAAGAAAACAGTTAATCAACAAGTTTATGGTCTTTTACAATTTCATCGAACTCCCGCTGTATTCTTGCCGCTTCTTCCTTTTTCGTGTTGTTTAATGCAGAGGAGGCGTCATAAATTTCCGGTGTTACAAAGATAACAAGTTCTGTTATCTGGTTTTGGAAGTCTTGGGAACGGAAGAGAGGACCAAGAACAGGAACGTCACCCAGCCATTTGACTTTGTCGTAATTGTTATGGGCATTACTTTGAACCAAGCCTGCCATAATAAGGGTTTCACCTACTTTGAGACTTACATCGGTTGAAGTGTTTCTGGTTAATATTCCGGGGTAGTCGCCATAACTGTGTCCTTGATCAATGTTGCTGATCTCCGTTTCTATATGGGCAAGGATGTTGTTACGGTCATCGACCACTGGTTCGACGTTCAGTATAATACCATATTTTTTGTATTCAATATTGACCTGTCCCGTGGTGGAAGTCGTGGCAATGGGATATTCACCTCCTGCGTGAAATTTTGCTTTTCCACCGGAACGAGTACTGAGCTGTGGCTCTGCGAGAATAACACCATCTCCATTTTGGAGGGAGAGGTTGATAACAGAGGTGATTCCAGTGGCTATACCAAAATATCCTCTGGCAGATGTCAGGTCTGACCCACCCGGTTTGGTCAGGGCCTTGGAGGTACCGTCTGCATTGAGGATGGTTCCCTCGTTTTGTGATGCTTCAAAACCAAATTCCAATGAGGGCCCAGTCAGTCCCAGGTTGCCCCAGTTTATACCGAGTTTCTGGGTGATGTTTTTGCTGAGTTCCATGATCTTAACTTTCATATAGATCATTTTACCTGCTACGGCAGTGTGAACTCTGGTGAGATTCATAATGTTATTGTATCTCTTCTCGATAATCTTAATAAGAGGAGCATACTCCTGGCTGATCTCCCCGGAAAGAACGGTGTTACCACCAATTTCGCGTACCGTTAAGCCGGAAATATCTTCGAGCAGCAGAGAAACTTCAGACTGGATATCTCTTGCTGTAACCAGATCAAGGACATCTGTATATCTTTTGAGTATGCGGTCAAATTGGGATTTGTCTTTTTTCTGAACCTTTCCTTTAACAACGGTTAAATCACCGACCCGCTCAACCTTGATTCCATCAAAGCCGCTGAGCAGAGTGACTAGTTCTTCCAGATCATCGAATACTTTTTTTTCGCTGACGATGATTTCAAAGTCCTTTTCCACATTGTTCTGCAGCCAGATATGCATGGTGGTGACGCCCACGGCATCAGCAAGCAGTACCAACTGCCCTCTTGGAAGGATGGAGTTGCTAGCCACCGCGGGGTTTCCAATAGCTACCCGTTCGATGGTGTTCATTTCGAGAACCTTTACTTCACCGAGGAACATGGTGATGGTTTCCCGGCTATTTGATTCACACGGGGGGGGGAACCAGAGGAAAAGGCTCAGGAACAGGGTGGTCAGAAAGATTGACCTGCTGCTGTTTGTTACATTTTTATCAGAGGGTGTTGTCATTATTCTGCCTGGGAAAAATAAATGTTAAGCAAATCCTGTTGTCTAGGGCCAGGAGTCTGTCCGAATGTCTATTCTCGGATCAACTCCTAGTTCTTCTTGGTCGGAGACTCTTTGCTATCTTCGATTTGGATCTTAAAGGTTTTCGCCGAACCATCACTTGAGCCGCCGATGATATATTCAACTTCATAGGGAACGTATTGGTTGAGTACCTTTTGAGTGCCCTTGGTAATGCTTTCTGAAAAGGCGGGATCAAATTGTGCGCTGACGCCTTGCAGTACTTTGTTACTACTCGCAGCAGCTTTGGCGATTGCAGCCTGTCTGAGCACATCTTGTGCTGTCAAAAGAGTGCCATCTTTATTTCTTAGCTTGCCCTCTTTGTCGACATAGGCACCTTTTAGTATGGTGCCATCTTTGCTACGAACCGTGCCATCCTTTCCAACTGTTACAAGATCTTTTGCGGTATAAATCTTGCCCGATGCATCGGAGATTGTTCCATCGCTGTTTGGGCTAAGGCCTCGGGATACCATTAATGCTGCGGCTGTTTTATTTTGTGCCGTTGCTATTTCACTCTTATTAAGAATATCAACTGCGGTGAGCAGTTTTCCGTCTTTGTCTCGTAATTTTCCATCCTTGTCCAGGTGTACTTCGCGAAGGATGGTTCCATCTTTACTTCGTACGACGCCGTCCTTACCAACTGTTACCAACTCTTTTGCCGTTTCGGTCTTGCCATTACTGTCTGTTACCGTACCGTTTTTGTTTACGCGAAATCCATTGCCGGCAGCCAGGATATCTGCGGCACTCATAACTTTACCGTTCGCATTGTAGAATTTTCCATCCTTTCCCAGGTGCACCCCTTTAAGGATTTTGCCGTCTTTGCTGCGAACGATGCCATCCGGACCAACGCTTACGAGGTCTGCTGCCTTGACACGTTTTCCGTCGGCGGTGCGAAGATTTCCATCCTTGTCAATGCTCATGGCGGCAAGAGGGATTCCTTTGAGACGTACTTTCCCGTCTTTTCCTATGGATATCTGGTCTGCGGTGACGACTTGGCCAGCTTTGGTACGAACCTGACCATCCTTACCCACCGTAAGGCCTGAGATAATGTGACCATCGGGCGTAACGACGTTTCCGTCCTTATCAATCAGGAATCCGCCCTTGGTTGTTTTATATCCGTTGCTACTGAGAACATTACCATTCTTATCAACCAGAGTACCGTCTTTTCCTGCCTTCAGGCTCGCGGTGTTTATGACCTTTCCATTTTTACTTCGTATCCGGCCATCGGCATCAACCATCAGATTTCGCCCAGAGAGTATGGTGCCGTTTTTTGTGACTAATAAGCCATCTTTGTTCAGGTGGACATTCGGATCCTTGATCACAACTCCGTCACGCGTGACCAGCTGACCCTCCTTGTTGACATGAATACCGTTCAGACTTCTGTTGTGCTGTTTGCTTATTGCAGATTCCAGAAGTGTACCGGAATGAGCAATAAGATCAGCAAGGCTTATTTTGCTAAAGAGTATGCCACCGGTATCGTTTGAATTACGAAGGGCTGTTATCAGTTCCCCGCGTGATTCTGCAATGGCCACAAGGGCCGCTTCCCGTGGTGTTACTTCCAGTGTCAGGGTGTTGTAGGCGCGCTGTTGGCCACCGTTTGCATCAAGGTTTCTAAATTCATCCTCATTGGGGCGTGCGGAGTGTTTGTCCGTGGCAAGGATCAGGACATTTTCAAGGACAGGAATAATGGCTTCGTCACTACTCCTTGATCTGCCGATTGACATTCTGGTGAACAGATCAATGAAGTTACCTGGTTTGATCATTTCTGAAATAGAATTGACCTCATCAACCTGGATGGTGATAGCTCTGTGTCCAGTTTGGATAGTTCCTGAAAAATCTTTTGGGATTTTTAAGTCAATATAGTCGTGAGCCAGCATTTTTCCATGCTGTAGCGGTTTGACAAGAACGGCACCTTTAATTTTTTCGAAGTCATCGGGTGTGAAGATGTCACTGTTCACATAGGCTTTCGGGACGGACCGCACCGACATTGTTGTGGTGTCGACAATGGAACCGGTTGGCAGATTTTTGCCGGCGACTACAACAAAGGTCATCTCCTTTTTCTCAGGTGCCAGTTTTTTCTTGAGCCTGTGTTCAAGAACATTCAGGTAAATAACGGTGCCAACTCCAGCGAGCAGTGCAAAAATTAACGCTGCAGTAAAGAGCTTCCACGTCTTGTTTTTTACATTTTTGTCTTCAATATTTGCCATAACCCAAGTCTGTTCTCTTATGTGATAGTTAAAAATCTGTTTCTATTATGATGCACAAAATCGTTAAAACAGCAAAGTTTCTTTCTACTTTTGTATAAACAAGAGCATTTAAAAGAGAGATTTGAGGAGGTGCAGGAACTCTTTTACCGAATCTTCAGATGGTATCTTGCCATGGAGAATATCAGGAATGATGCTATCTGTTACCAACTTCTCAAGATCTTTTAAAATATCGATGACATGCTTTACCTCATCGGCGTCGTGTTTCACCTTGTCGTCAAACTGTTTACTTGGTGGATCAGATATTGAAACACTGAATGCGTAGCTCTTGTATTTGTCCTGCATGGTATGACTGATGGTGTCATAAATGTTCGGAGTAATGATTAAACCGGCGACAAGGGCTGCACAGACGACAATATATTCAACGGCAGATTGTCCGTTGTTATTCGTCAGGAAGCGGTGTTGAAGTATTTTTGCTAGAGTTCTCATCGCTGCAATGTTAGTTTTTTTCCGTAAGGTTCATGACCACCTGGGTGGAACCTCTAAGACTACTGATAACCAGGTGAGCTTCCTTGCTTCGTTTCCTGAAGGCCATTACGTTGGTGCCGTCGCTGTCTGCATCCATCAATTTGCCCCAGCCTCTTTCGAGATAATAGTTCCGATAGTATTGGCTGTTGCTTACAGTGGAATATTTATTGGTGAGCATCAGTGTGCGTCCTTTGATGCCGGGATCAAAACTTGTGACATCGTTTACAATTCTGCTGCCATTCATTTGCGGGACTGGTATGCTCTCTTTTTTTTGTTTTGCCATCTGTTTCAGATCAGCAATAGCAAGATAGCCGTTGATACTGAAGGCACCGCTTTCCTGAACCTGAACGGTATAGAGATAGTTTCCATCAAGTCTTGATACAATCGACCAGGGAGGAAATGTGGCTTCACGATAACCGGGTTTTCCCTGGTTGCCATTTTTCCAGCGTTTGCGATAAAAATTCAGCAGATCGTCGGTTTCTCTGTGCGCTTCGAAGTACTGCACAACAGATGGAACGCCGTTTATGATCATCTGTTTGGCAACCTGTACCTTCTGCATCCAGTCCGGGGCGGGAAACTCTCTTGGGCCGGCGTAAACGGAAGTATTGCAAAAAATGAGAGAGAGCAGCAAGCATCCGACCAGAAAAGAGAAAGTTGAAAATGGCTTTTGGGCCTCTCCTACAGGAAGTGGGCGATACTGTTTATTCATAGTAATAAAGCCCTGATTTGTCTTTTAATTCTTTTTTGTTGTCTTCCAGGTGCTCGTAGGGGATCAGGCCGTTTTTGACATATCCAAAATCGGGAACAGAGGGGAGCGTGACCCTGAGCAGCGGGATATGTGATGTCATACTGTTAATTCCTGAAATAATTCCATTCACAGTATCTGTAACAGGCTTGAGGAGCGCTGTGACAACTAGCCCTCTGCTTTCAGAAATTGCATTGTCGGTGCTTCCGGCATTCCAACCATCCGTCAGTACGGCCGCTTTCGCATGAATGATAAGGGGGGATATGTCGGAATTCTTTTTTGTTTTATCAAGAGAGTAGTAGGGCAGAATAGTATCTAGAGATCGTACTTTTATATTCACATTGGATGTGTAATAGCCCTTGAGATCCATTGCATCGAATTTGGCATCAACATGGACCAAGTTCATTATGTCACCAAAGGCCTTAAAAACAAAGCTGATAACTTCTAGAATTGTGTCCAGAACACCTTTTAAGCCATCTGGTGTCTTATCTTCTTTGATATTGCCATTAATGATTTCCGTTGAGGCAAAAAGGGAATCACCTCTGTGATCTACCCAAAGAGGATTCGCCTGGAAGCTGTTCTGTGAGGTTCCATATGTTTTTGAAGTGGGATTACTGAAAAAATAGTTCAGCCCTTTTTTTCGTGTTTCTGCGTAGGGTAGTCTTCCTGCACTTTGAGTACTTTTAATGTCAGTCATTACATCTTCTTTGGGGCCATCCCATACGCTGTACTCCCAGGCTTCAAAGCGTGCCTGGCTAATAGCGGCATGCTTAATATCAATATATTTGCCTAATAGTGGGATAGTGAGAAAAAGAGGAATGAGCAGGAACACTGCGGTGATAATAAATTCCGTTGCAGCCTGTCCTCGCTGGCATCCGAACAGTAATGTAGATTCTTTAGTTCTCATTAGAAGAGGTTTAGGAGTTTTTCAAGATCTTTTTTGATGGTTGTCATTCCAGGTATTTCCGCTGCATCATGTCCCGCTATCCAGATGATTTTGTGCTGGACAGCCATGGCCAGAAAACGGTCGATGTCGCTTGTTTTGGCAAGCCTTGCCTGCCAGAAAGGACTAAACACATTCGGTTTCTCCGTTTTCTTGTCCAGCCTTAGAAAATATTTGGGAGTCGTGGGGCGGTTAAAGTAGAGCTCTGATTTGGCAATGCTTCCCATCCTATCAAAATGGTCAGATTTCTCCAGCATTTCCAGTTTACCGCTGAAGGTGGGACCACCTTTTTGTATATCATCAAATTTTCGAATAACGCCTACAAGAAAAAATGGAGAGATAAAGGGCAGGGAGTATTTTGAATCCGTTGGGTCCATATCACTCATATCTCTGTACGGTTTTAGACCGGAATATGGACTGCCGTCAACCTGGTTTTCCTCCATTTCAGCTGCGGCACCTTCCCAGGATACAAAACGATCCCAGTTGTCCCCAGCACCGCCATAAATTTTTGGTGTTGCTGTCGAGCCAAGGGTTGGCGGCATATCGAGAAGTGTAAGAATGTTTTTCTCCCCTTCTTCTCCGCTTGTGTCAGCTGTCTGGTAACCGCCGCCACCGGTGGGAATACCCAGGGCGGGCTCTTCATCTATATCTATGCCAATTTTAAAACCAAAAAGATCTATTTCAAATTTGATCTTTATATCAAGTTTTGCCTCCAATACTGCCGTGTCTATTGCTGACCAGCAGTAGTTATCTCCCTTATAGCGCAGCTCTGCCCCCCCCTTGCTATCTAAGCCTGTGAAAAATGAAAGAGAGCCAACACTGAGAACGGAAAATGTTTCTCCCAGGCCAAATTCCCAATCTCGGTTTCCATAGGTGAAATCCGAACCGAAGATATTCTTATCTTTGATGGGAGGTCCGCCACTGCTGAATGGATCTCTTGCTTCCCGGATTGTGGCTGCCATACGCTGCATACCAGCATTGGTTTCTCCTGAGTCTTTTCCACCACCCTCATCGTCTGACTGTTTTTTCTCATCGGCAAGCAGGGACTTTTGATCATCTTTCAGTGTCTGCTGATCTTTTTTAAGTGTTGCCTTCAACTTCTTAATGGTAGCCTGATCGTTTTTAAGTTGTTTTTCTTCTTTTTGCAGCAGGCGCTCTTCTTTTTCCTGTTCGGCCATACAGGTGGTATATTGAAGTTTGTCCTGTTCTTTCTGTTTCTGCTTGGTGTCTGCTTCCCATTTTTGTTTCAGGCTTGTGCATTCCTGCTGCTTTTTCGCGTATTTGTCTTTGTCCTTCGCATGTTGTTTTATGTCATCGGTATATTTATTCTGGGCTTTGGTGAGTGCGGTATGATTTTTGGTGACTTTCGCCTTGGCTTCATCAACCTTTTTTGTGTCTTTTTCTACCTGTTCCTTGTCGTTCTTTTCCTTCTTTTTATCTTTTTTTGATTTTTTCCTTTTTGATTGTGTTGAAGGGGTATAGCGCTTGGTATAGCCCTCCCAGTAGGAAGGCAGGTGGCCAACGAGTGCAAGAATTCCAAGGTCGGAAAGATGGGCGCCGGGTTTGTTGGGATCAAACATATTGACCACGTTGAATTTTGTAGTGCCCGGAACATTGTCTTCAATGGTTTGCAGGATATTGGTTGTGACTAAAACAATGGTCGCTGCGTGGTAGGCCGTCTGGCTATCGCTATAGACGCTGTTGATAATGGAGAGTCCCTGGATAAGTGGGGAGATAATGGCTGACATTGCCTGTTCCGCCTCTTCTCCAATTTCTGTGATATCGGTTCCGACATTTTCCATAATATCAACGATGGCACTGACAATACCTCCAATAACATCTCCAACTGTAATGACCAAAAAAAGCCATGCTGTCGCTGCTTCAATCACTGCGCCATATTCGTCGATATATTCCCCCGTGGTCTTGAGCTCATCGACAAAGGAGAGCATGCCTACCATCTGGCCAATGGCAACTTCGTTTGCGACCATGGCGCGGTTGGTGTAGGCACTAAAATTTAAAGAGCGAGCCTCCAGGGTGGAGGCTCCGATTGCGGCAGCATCGGCAGCATTTTGAAGCTGCATCTTTTCACTCGTGAGCCGGCCGGACTGGAAGAGAAAGATAGTGCTGATCAAGATGACACCAATAAGAGCAAGCACGAAAACAGATGCCTGCCCTTTTTGGTTTACAGATGTCATTGTTTTTCTCACACCTAGCTGAAATGGAGGAGTGTTTTCTTCTTGTGGATTTGGGAAAAAACATTTGTAACTTCAGCGTAATCTTTCGATTACTCTTGGCTTGTAGTTTTTAGACTAAAACTTTCTACAACTCGTTATCCGATAACTGCACTTGGAAATGACGTGCTTCTCGGAATCATTTGAATAAACAAATAACACACTGAAGTAAGGAATATTTTTTGTCGATACTGCATTTGCAGGATATTGCACAGAGAGTGCCCTGTCCGGATCAGTCTGCTGCTTTGCGATCTATATAGGTTTTCAGGTTTGCATCTGTCGTTGCCTCTCCTTCAGCTTTGCCAGCTGCTGTACTGGCATCGGTCCGTCCTGTACTTGCATCATCACCTGCAAGTGATTCACTCATGGCGGCGGTTTGGCCACGGATCGTTTTTCCAAAGTATGAAAAAGCGGCAATACCCGCCAAGGCGACAACGGCAACGATAATGATATACTCGGTCATTCCTTGACCTGATTGATTTCTGAAGAGTTTCATAGCGTATTCCTCCTGCTGGATTTACAAAAATGGTACGTTCTCCCAAGAATCTTACCATAAGAAGCCGCCAGCAACAAAGAAAAAGTAGTACGGGATGATTTCTATCTCTTTTTTTCAGGTACTGGATACTTTATTGCGTTCAATTTCATCTTCTCTTTGGCGCAGTCGAGTGGGTTCAGGTCAAACTTGTCTGCAAGCATGCTGAGGTATATCATCACATCACCAATCTCTTCTGCAACATGTTGCCTGGTGGCATCGTTAACTTCACGGCTATTTTCTCCCTTTCTCCATTGAAAGATTTCAGTGAGTTCTGCTGTCTCCACGCTGAGTGCCATGCAGAGGTTCTTAGGGGTATGAAATTGCTGCCAATCACGATCCGCAGCAAATTGACGAAGGGCTGTTTGTAGTTTTTCCATGTCATTATTCTGTTTGTATTGGTATTTCTTCTCGGATTCTGGTAGTTTTTTTTGTTTTATGCAATACTTGTAACGTACCATTGTAGCACTAAAGCGCAACGGACTTTTCCTCTTACCACTTAGAGAAACAGATGACAAAAATATCTCGTTCATTTCTTGGCTGTGTAGTGCTTATCAGCCTTTTGCTGCCCACCTTATCCGTGGCCAAAACTTCTGAATCATCAGAGAAGGATCTCTCTCGTAATAAACTGATCGGTTTTATGCTGAGTAAGCAACTGCCCGTGATGCATTTCAGTGATAAAGTGATGAATGATGATTTAGCTTTTGCTGCGTTTGATCTGTACCTGAAACAGCTTGATTATCAAAAACGTTTTTTACTGCAGTCCGATGTGGATCAGCTGTCAATATTTGCCCCTGCCATCGATAATAATCTTTTAAAGGGCAATATTGTTCTGCCGGATATCGGGTATGAGATGTTGGCTACCCGTATCGAGGAAGTTGAAAAAATCACCCAGAAGCTTCTGGCAGCTGGGTTTGACTACAACCGTGAAGAGAGTTATGAAACGGATCCTGAAAAATTAAAATATGCAGTAAGTGTCGCAGATTTGTCTGAACGATGGAGGAAGATCCTCAAAGTTCAGATCATTACCCGTTATCTTGATCTGTCTGAAGGTCAGCTAAAAAAAGAGACGGAGAAGGAAGTGAAAGCAGAAGAAGGAAAGAAGGAAGAACCAAAGAAAAGTGAAAAAGAGTTATGGGCAGAGGCTGAGAAAAAAGTGGTTAAACGAAATAAGAATTTTTTTAACCGCATGCATCAGGAGACCCGTCAGGACCATTATGACCGTTATTTTAATGCATTAACCAGAGCCTTTGATCCTCATACTAACTATATGCCACCTGCAAATAAGGAAGATTTTGATATCCATATGCGGGGAAGTCTTGAAGGCATTGGGGCACTCCTGAGGGAAGAGGATGGCTTTATTAAAGTGGTAAATATTATTCCAGGATCAGCATCTGCCCGTCAGGGGCAGCTGGAAGCTGAGGATGTTATTCTTGAAGTGGGCCAGGGGATAAAGGAAGCCGTTGAAATCACAGATATGCGGCTGCGCGATGCTGTGCGTCTTATCCGTGGTCCTAAGGGGTCGGAAGTTTGTTTAACGGTGAAAAAACCGGATGGAAGCAAAGAGGTCATCACGATACAGCGCGATGTCGTGCAGATTGAGGAGACTTTTGTGAAATCCACTCTTATTGATGCGCCGGATGGGAACAAAATCGGTTATGTGCTCATTCCGAGCTTTTATCGTGATTTTGAAAAAACTCGTAATGGTTCCTCCGATGCCAGAAATTCCACTGATGATACAAGAATTGCTATTGAAGAGCTGAAGAAAGAGGGGATAAAGGGTCTTGTTCTTGATCTTCGTAATAATGGTGGCGGTTCTCTTATGGATGCGGTGGACACAACGGGTCTATTTATTAAAGACGGACCGGTGGTCCTTGTTAAAAATAGTTATGGAAATAAACGGATTCTTAGTGATGACGATTCTTCCATTACCTGGGATGGACCTTTGCTGGTACTGGTAAATCAGTTTTCAGCATCAGCTTCTGAAATTCTAGCAGCTGCTCTTCAGGACTATGGCAGAGCAGTGATTGTTGGTGGGGCGCACACTCATGGGAAGGGAACGGTGCAGACACTTATTGATATGAATGAGAATATACCGCTTCTCCATCTCAAAAAATATGAAGATATTGGAGCTCTTAAAGTAACGATACAGAAATTTTACCGCGTAAATGGCGGCTCTACTCAATATAAGGGCGTGGAACCAGATATCGTACTTCCCAGCCTTTTTCAGCACCTGGAATCTGGAGAGCAGTATCTGGATAACTCCCTGCCCTGGGATCAGGTTGAACCTGTTCCGTATCAAAAGTATGGCTCAACGTTACTTGATCTGTCCATGCTGGAGAGCAAATCGAGCAAGCGGGTAGAACAGGATGAAGGCCTACAGGTTATTGCCGATGAAGCGGCAAAAGCATCGGAACGAGTGAAGAAAACAACTGTTTCACTCAAACTTGCCGATATCGAGGCGAAACGTGCGGAGGCAAAAGTTGCCCGTGATAAGATAGGGGCACATTACCTGAAGTATCGCCAAGAGCAGGATGCGGAGCATGGAGAGTCTGCATCTGTAGCAGATAAAAAGAAAGATAAGAATAAGTGGAAAGAAGAAGTGAAAGAAGATCCATATATTAATGAATCACTCCACATTCTTGATGATATGATGTAATGCAGCTCCAGATTACTCTTCAGTCCAATTAATTACTCTCTAGTATCTGTCCAGAAATGAAATTTTCTTCTTTCAATCGAGACGGGAAGAGAAATTTACCGTAGGTGCCCCTCAGGGATGATCCTTGGGGTGCATATAAAGGATATTCCTAGGATAAATTTCACCGCAACGACCAGTTAGAGGAAAAAGGCCATTTATGGATAGGTACTATCTGCACAAGACACCAACACCGACGTATTTACCCTTCACCAATGTTAGTGACTTGCCGAATGTTTTCGCGAGGGCGCGCGTACTTGTATTTATTAAAGAAAATATTTAGACAAGGCACCTCTGCTAGCTTACTTCCTGTTCACCAGTAGTAGAATGGTTCAATTTTAAAAAATTCTTGATTAACAGAACAAAAAATGCTAAATTTCGGCCCCTATGAATGGTCATTCATTCAATTTGTTTATTTAAAATGATACTGAGGGTTCAATGGATCTTGCCGAAGCATTTCGTAATTACGAAGATAAGATAGTAGACCAATGGGTTGATTACACTCTGTCAAGTTACAAGTCTTCGACATTTTTCAAGAAGGGGCCTGATAAATTCTCCAATCCTGTGGGTGGTAATACCCGTGAGGCTTTGGGGGCTTTGTTTAAACTGCTGAGTAAAGATGCAGACCCTAGAGAATTTGTTGAACCGCTTGATCAGATTATGCGTATTCGCTCCATTCAGGAATTTACCGCCTCCGAAGCCGTCTCCCCCATTCATGCTGTAAAACACATCACTCGAGAACTATTCGCCAAGGATTCAGAGCGTAAGCAATTTATTGCCGATCTCTACGATTTTGAATTTGCTGTAGATCTGGCTGTCCTTGCAGCGTTTGACCTGTACTCGCAATGCCGTGAGCGATTGTATAAGGTTAGGATTAAAGAGATAAAGACCGGTACTATTATTCTTACCGACAGCAAGTGTCCTTCGAACTTGCTGGACAAAGATAAGGGGGATCCCGTTAGTTTTCCCACATAATTAACAGGGTCCCAAGTATTATTAACAGGTTTTCACATCGGTTCAGGGGAAATTTCCGAGGGAAAACCTATACAGTTCAATTTGAAGCGAGGTTAGAAGAAATGAAGTATGCCTTCTCATTCCTGGCAGTCTTAGCGCTGGTTTTGATTGCGTGGCTGGGGTCCATGATACCTGGAATGCAATACCTGTTTGGTGTTGCCATCCCGTATCTTGCGATCATGATCTTCCTGGGTGGCTTTGTTTACAGAGTTGTGTACTGGGCTAAGTCGCCTGTACCATTTTCCATCCCGACTACTTGTGGTCAGGGGAAATCTCTGGATTTCATCAAACAGGATAAGCTTGACTGTCCAACCACGACAGCGGAAGTTGTCGCCAGGATGTTCCTGGAAATTTTTGCGTTCAGGTCTCTGTTTCGGAATACCAAATCCGAACTTCATGAGGGACCAAAAATCACCTATGAATCATCCAGATGGTTGTGGCTTGCAGCTCTGCTGTTCCACTACTCTTTTTTGGTGATTGTCATCAGGCATATGCGTCTGTTCCTCAATCCTGTGCCACAGTGGCTACAGTTTTTTGATTTTCTTGATGCGGGTGCCATGCTTCAGATTGGAGCACCACTGCTCTATGCCTCAAGTCTTGGACTTCTCGGTGGTGTGCTATTTCTTTTTGGACGTCGTCTGGTCAATCGCAATGTTCGTTATATCTCACTTGCCAATGACTACTTCCCACTCTTTCTGATCTTTGCAATCGTCGTTACCGGTATGTTGATGCGTTATTTTCTGCGTACTGATATTGATATCGTAAATATCAAAGAGTTGTTGGTTGGTCTTGTCACTCTGTCACCAGTTATCAACGCTCAGATTGGTTCCATTTTCTATATTCATGTCTTTTTGGTTTCTGCGCTTCTTATCTACTTCCCATTCAGTAAACTGATGCACATGGGTGGAGTATTTATGAGCCCAACCAGAAATATGGCAAACGACAGTCGCGCTAAACGTCATATCAATCCATGGAATGATCCCACAATCAAGCCGCACTCCTATGCTGGTTATGAGGATGAGTTCAGAGAGTTCATGGTTGAAGCCGACATCCCTGTTGAGAAAGAGCTTCCTCCTAAAAAGGATGCGGAATAACAGGATTGTTGATCCAAATTATATAAGGATAGAGAATAATGGCACTTGCAAAATTAGAACAATTATCAAAAAGCGTAGTGCAGGGTCCGTCTTTGGTAACAGGAGCACAACCTGCCAAAGACTGGATGGACACCCCGGCTATATTTAAAGAGGGGAACTTTGCCTACCCTGCAAAAAAGGAAAAGGTCGAATATCTAGACAGCCAGGATGGGATTGATTTTCCAAACGCCCGTATCTGGTCTCCCGATGAAGATGACTGGAAATTGCCTGAGAACTGGCAGGAAATCATCTTAAAAGGGCTTGCAGAGCGTCTGGATAAATTCAGGTCTCTTAAAATCTTCATGGATTGCTGTGTACGTTGCGGCGCCTGTGCAGATAAATGTCACTTCTTCCTCGGTACCGGCGATCCAAAGAACATGCCCGTACTTCGAGCAGAACTGCTTCGCTCCGTTTACAGAAATGATTTTACCCTGGCTGGTAAGCTTTTCGGTAAAATGGCGGGTGGTCGTGAGATGACAGTTGGCGTACTCAAAGAGTGGTTCATGTATTCATACCAGTGTACGGAATGTAGACGTTGTTCAGTCTTCTGCCCATACGGTATCGATACCGCTGAAGTTACCATGATGATTCGTGAGCTTCTTCATCTTGTGGGTATCGGTATTAACTGGATTTTGGAACCCGCTTCCAACTCCAACCGTACTGGTAACCATATGGGACTCCAACCCCATACCTTTAAAGACAACGTTGATTTTCTTGCAGAGGACGTTGAAGCCCTCACCGGTGTGAAGATTAACCACAGCTTTAACCGTAAAGGTGCTGAGGTTCTCTTTATCACTCCTTCGGCTGATGTTTTTGCAGAACCCGGGCTCTACACTGCCATGGGCTATCTGGCACTCTTTGAGCAGATTGGCCTCGATTACACCTGGTCAACCTACGCTTCAGAAGGTGGTAACTTCGGACTCTTCACCAATAACGAGTTGATGAAAAAACTGAACGCCAAGATGTATGCTGAGGCCAAGCGTCTCGGTGTAAAATACATCATCGGTGGTGAGTGTGGTCATATGTGGCGTGTTGTCCATCAGTATATGGATACCATGAACGGTCCTGCTGATTTTATGGAGGTTCCAAAATCTCCTATCACCGGAACAGTTTTTGACAATGCAAAATCAAGTAAGATGATTCATATCAGTGAGTTTACAGCTGATTTGATTAAGCATGGCAAAATTAAATTTGATCCAAGCCGTAATGCAAATGTGAAAGCAACCTATCACGATTCTTGTAACCCGGCGCGAGCCATGGGTCTTATAGATGAGCCGCGTTATATTCTTGATCATATAGTTCCCGATTGGGTTGAAATGCCTGAAAATACAATCCGTGAGCAGACCTTCTGCTGTGGTTCCGGAACTGGTCTGAACACCGACGAGATTATGGAACTTCGGATGCGTGCCGGTTTACCACGGGCGAATGCTGTGAAGCATGTGATTGATAAGCATGATGTGAATATGCTCTCCTGTGTTTGCGCCATTGATCGTGCAACCCTGACCTCACTGATGGATTACTGGAATCCTGGTTGTGGTGTCTGCGGTATTTCCGAACTTGTTGGAAATGCACTGATTATGGATAACGAAAAACGAGCCATGGGTTATGGCGCCGACGGGACAGAGTCTGAACTTCCCGATGGCCTCAGAACCATGCTTTAACGGGAACCGGAACGGAGGAACTTTAAATGTATAACAAAGGAACAATCATACCGGGACTGATTATTTTCGTCCTATTTGTGACTTTTCCAATCTGGTTCAACGGGTTGACTACGGCAGGAGATCTGCCAAAACCCGAATTACCACCAGGTGGAGAAAAGCAGTGTGTGGCGTCTGCTGAATATATGCGGGCCAATCACATGCAGTTGCTCAACGAGTGGCGCGATGACGTCCTGAGGGATGGAAATCGTGAGATTCTTGAGATTGACGGGAAAAAATATCCCAAAGGTCTACAGACGGCATGTATGGCATGTCATAGTCAAAAAGAGAAATTCTGCGATAGCTGTCATACTTACGCAGCAGTAGACCCTTATTGCTGGGATTGTCATTTGACTCCCAACGAGACAGCATCGAAGGAGGCGACTCACTAATGGATAAGCAAAGAAGAAAGTTCTTAAAAATTGCAGGTGCGTCAGTGATTGCAGGAATAGGTGCACCGGCAATTATTAAGCTGTCTGCCTCTCCAGCACTTGCTTCAGGTGGTCACGCGGCCCCTGCTGCCGGCCATGCGCCAGCAGCTGCAGCTCATGGTGGACCTACTGAGGAAGCCCCCAAGGGAGTACGTCTTGGAATGGTTATTGACACACGGAAAATGAATGCGGATCAGGGATTGCTGGATAACGCTATCCGTGCCTGTATTGATGCTCATAATATTCCGGAAATTCCCAGTAAGAAAAGTGAAATCAAATGGCTGTGGAAAGCACCTTTTGAGAATGTCTTCACCGACGCTTCAGGATATCACGGGTCCAAAAAGATTACCGAAAATGATTTTGCAGTGCTCTGTAATCACTGTGATGATCCACCATGTGTTAAGGCATGTCCCACTCAGGCGACTTTTAAAGTAGCATCCACGGGTATTGTCGCAATGGATTTCCATCGCTGTATCGGTTGTCGCTTCTGTATGGCAGCCTGTCCATATGGTGCCAGATCGTTTAACTGGCAGGATCCACGGCCATATATCAAGAAGTACAACAAGGAATTCCCCTCACGTATGAAGGGTGTTGTTGAAAAATGTAACTTCTGTGCTGAGCGTCTGGCTCTTGGGCAGGAACCAGCTTGTGTTGAGTCTTGTAAGGGAACAGATGCCATTGTCTTTGGCGACCTGAATGACCCTAAGTCGGAAATACGAGCGGTACTTGATAAAGAATTTACTATCCAGAGAAAGCCAACACTGGGTACTAAACCATCAGTCTTTTACATAGTGTGAGGTAGTCATGATTGAAAAAACACTCAAAGGCAAACCAGCTTATTGGATCTGGCTTGCATTTTTAGGAATGTTCATGGCTATTGGTGCTGCCTGTTATGTCAGGCAGTACAACTTTGGCCTGGGCATGACCGGCATGAGCCGTGATGTCTCATGGGGACTCTATATTTCCCAGTTCACTTTTCTGGTCGGAGTTGCGGCTGGAGGTGTGATGCTGGTGCTTCCCTATTATGTCCATGATTATAAAGAGTTTGGAAAGATTACAATTTTAGGTGAGTTCCTCGCCATTGGTGCCATCGTTATGTGCCTGCTGTTTATTATGGCAGATCTCGGACAACCAATGAGAGCTCTGAACGTTGTTTTGCACCCTTCACCTAATTCCATGCTGTTTTACGATGCTATCGTATTGAATGGATATCTTTTCCTGAATGTTCTTTGTGGTTGGGTAATCCTTACTGCTGAGAAGAAACAGGTTAAACCACCAAAGTGGATTTATTTCTTTGTGTATCTTTCTATCCCCTTTGCTGTTTCCATTCATACCGTAACTGCAATGCTTTACTGTGGATTACCTGGAAGACATTTCTGGCTCTCTGCCATTATCGCTCCACGTTTCCTCGCATCAGCGTTTGCAGCAGGACCAGCACTTATTATTATTGCATGTCTGGTTGTAAAACGTGTCGCAGGATTTGATGCAGGACGTAAGGCAATGAATAAACTTGTGACCATTATTATTTATGCTGCACTGTTGAATATGTTCTTTGTAGGCCTTGAATTCTTTGTTGGGTATTACTCCAACATCCCAGGCCATAAGCATGCGCTTGAGTATCTCTTCTTTGGACTTGAGCATAACGGTCATGTGTATAACAATCTGGTTCCGTTTATGTGGGCCTTTGTGATACTTGCTTTTGGAGCCATTGCAGTTCTTGCCACCCCAGCTGCCAGAAAGAATGATTTTGTTCTGGGACTTGGCGCCCTTATGTTGTTTGTAGCATTCTGGCTGGATAAGGGAATTGGCTTTGTACTTGCCGGTTTCGTTCCTACTCCACTGCATGAGATCACCGAATATATTCCTACAGTGAATGAACTTGGAATTACCATCGGTGTCTGGGCAACAGGTTTTATGGTAGTGACTCTGCTCTACAAGATTGCAATAGGTGTTGAGCACGAGGTAGAAGGATAGGTAACGTCACTATTCCTTTACAGCTTTCAGGGCCCCCGAGTAATCGGGGGCTTTTTTTTTGCCTTTTTCTACGGTATAGTAAGCTCCAAGTGAGATGTTTGTAATTCCATGCAGAGGTTAGAATCGTGCCGCAAAAAAGAATACTTATACTTTCATACTCTTATAGTAACCAGACTAGCAATTTGCTCAAAAAGCTTGTTGCCGGCTTGGAAGAAAGTAATGTCGATATTACATGGGAGAAGCTTTGTCCTGAAAAGGAGCTACGCTTCCCCATCGGGACTATTCCTGCCACTGTTGCCATGATGTGTATGACTTTTTTAAGAAAACGATATCCTGTTAAACCCGTTAATCCACAGATTTTTTCACAATGGGATCTTATTATCATTGCAGGACCTACCTGGTCCTACAATCCATCTGGAATTGTTCTTTCATTTTTAGATAGAGATGGAAAAAAATTATTTGCCGGACAGCAGGTTTTGCCGCTGATTTCCTGTCGCGGATACTGGCGAGTCCATTTCTGGGGATTACGGTCACTGTTGAAGAAATGTGGTGCAAGGACAGTTGCAGAACCGATTGTTTTTAAACATCCCACTTCAGAACCTTTTAATACCATAGGTGTTTTCTTAAAACTTGCCGGAAAAATGCCAGAGCGTGGCAAAGGATGGTTCAGGAAATACTATCCCAAATATGGTCATAGCAGGAAACAGATGGAAACAGCGGTAGGGCTCGGGAAAAAACTTGGAGATGATCTCAATTCCGGAATGGAGATATCAGCATTACGTTTTGAAACTCCGGTTCCCATGGAGAAGATATAGAAAACGAGTGTCAGATCAAAAGGCAATTATTTTACAGACCTTAGTATGCGACACTCAGGTATAAGCCATAAAGTACAAAAATCTGTTTCTGAAAAAACAGATATATTATTGCCGCAATAGAGAGAAATGGACCAAATGGTATCCTGGTCTGGCCGCCTTTTTTCTGCTTAATCATGGCAGCTAAGCCCACGATCGTACCACTGAGAGAACTTGCAAAAACAACAAAAGGAAGAGCCTGCCAGCCCAGAAAGGCACCAATCATTGCAAGCAGTTTGATATCGCCGCCGCCCATGCCATCCACCTTGCGCCACAAAAAGTATAGCAGTGCTATGGCATAAAGTACTCCTCCACCGGCAAGTATACCGATCAGGGAATCCTGCCACTGTACAGCCGGGCTTAAAAAGGAAAAGAGAAAACCAAGTACGATGCCCGACAGGGAAATAACATCCGGGATAATCTGGTGATAGATATCGATGCAGATAATAACCAGCAGGGCAGCGCAGAACAAAAAATACCCGATGGTGGTGATACTGAGCCCAAATTGATATATAGTGGCACTTGAGAGTAAAGCCATGCTCAATTCAACCACGGGATACTGAAAAGAAATGGGTGCTTTGCAGTGGCTGCATTTTCCACGAAGTACCAAAAAACTAAGCATTGGAATGTTTTCATACCAGTGCAGATCCGCCATGCAGATCGGGCAGTGTGACGCGGGAAAGACAATGGATTCTCCATCACTTGGTAAGCGAAGGATAACAACATTTAAAAAGCTTCCGACGATGGCCCCGAAGCAGAAGGCGGAGAAAAGAACAAAGAGTAAAATATCCATTGAGTAGTAATGTCTGTTGGTGTGGTTGATTAGTGCCTTACTCTATAAAAACTGTCATAAAAAAAGAAACTCTTAAGTCCCATTAAACTCAAAGGAATAACAGTAGCAGCAAGGCACTTATACTAGCTTACTTACTGTTCACCAGTGTAAGCCGTTCATTATTTTATAAAGATACTAGCCCTAACTATGTCTCAATTCCAGGAAAAAACACAGATAATTCGTATAGAGCGGTTCACTTCGGATATCGTTCGTCTCACTTTGGATTCGCCAGAGATAGCATCCATTGCCAAACCCGGACAGTTTGTTATGATCAGAACCGGTAACAGTAACGACCCGCTGCTGCGCAGGCCATTTTCTATTTCTCAGACCAGTAACGGAAAACTTTTTCAAATCCTTTTCAAGGTCGTGGGAAGAGGCACATCGCTTCTTGCCCATTGTCGGGAGGGGGAATTCCTCTCTGTACTTGGCCCTCTTGGACAGGGGTTCAGGGTTGACTGCAGGCGTACAAATTGTCTGGTTGGCGGTGGCATGGGAATCGCGCCGCTTCTGTTTCTTGGCAAGAGTATGTCACGTCAATGCTCCAATGCTCCTCCCTATGTGGTTGTTGGTGCCAGAACTAAGGAAGAACTTGGCCCACTGGTTGATGATTTTGCTGAACTTGGACTGCCCGTTCATCCTGCAACGGATGATGGCACGTATGGTCACCATGGGCTTGTTACAGATGTCCTGAAAAAGCTTGATCTTGGTCCAGATTGTCAGATGTATGTCTGTGGCCCATATCCAATGATGTCTGCGGTTCACCTCTTTTGTAAAAAGCAGGACTATGGCTGTCAGGTATCCATGGAGACCAGCATGGCCTGTGGAATGGGGGCATGCCTTGGCTGTATTGTTCCAGTGAAGAAGGGCGGATATGCACATGCCTGTTCAGATGGTCCAGTTTTCGATTCAAGGGAGCTGTTATGGCAAGTCAAGTAAAGGGAATGGATCTTAGAGTCTCAATTGGTTCACTGAAACTGCAGAATCCAGTGATGACAGCATCGGGAACCTTTGGGTATGCCAGGGAGTTTGAACCCTACGTGAATCTGCATCGTCTTGGTGCTGTAGTGGTGAAAGGGATTTCCCTTGAGCCACGTAATGGTAATCCACCGCCAAGAATTGTTGAAACCTCGGCCGGAATGCTCAATGCCATTGGGCTTGAGAATGTAGGAGTTGAGCGTTTTATTCAGGAAAAGATGGAAACCTTACAGGGATTAAATGTTCCTGTATTTGTTAATATTCTTGGAGACACACTCGATGAGTATCGCGCGATTGCTGCTCGCCTTGCCGGAGTAAAAGGAATTGCCGGGATAGAGGTTAATATCTCTTGTCCCAATGTTAAAAAAGGTGGTGTTGCTTTTGGTACGGTTCCTGAAATGGCTGCAGCTGTGACAAAGGCTGTAAAAGAGGAATCAACCGTTCCCGTTGTGGTCAAACTCTCTCCCAATGTCACTGATATTACGGTCATTGCACGTGCCGTGGAAGATGCAGGAGCCGATGCGGTCTCTCTTATTAATACCCTTATTGGAATGGCAATTGATCCCCGCAGTAAACGTCCATGTCTTGCCAATGTTATAGGTGGGCTTTCAGGACCTGCTATTAAGCCAGTGGCTCTTCGTATGGTTTATCAGGTGGCACAGGCTGTTTCTATTCCGGTAATAGGAATAGGCGGGATTGAAACCGCCGAGGATATCGTGGAATTTATGCTTGCCGGAGCAACCGCTATCCAGATAGGCACCGCAAACTTTGTAAACCCAAGGGCAAGTGAAGACGCCGTTGAAGGGCTTGCCCGGTATGTGGCCGAGCAGAAATTAGGATCAGTAAGAGAGTTGATTGGAGGTCTTATCCTTCCCTAACCATGACGCCTCCTCTGAAAAACAATCCCGATCAGTTCTCCTTATGGGCACGAATACAGTCTTGGAGTCGTCTTCTCTTCAGACGTGATACCCCATGGAGAGTGAAGGCAATTCTTGGTTTTGCAATTGTCTATCTTCTTTCTCCCTTTGATCTTGTTCCGGACTGGATTATCGGTTTTGGCCTGCTCGATGACCTCACCGTAGTTTCCCTTCTTGTGGCCTGGGCTATTAAAATTGCTGAAAAGAAAAAAAACAAGGAACCATGAAAACTCATTTCCGCATATGTGTCTCTATTGGACGCAGTCGTATAGATGATGCTCTTGCCATCGCCGATTCTGTTGCGTTGCAGGCAGATGTTCTGGAGATTCGTCTTGATTATCTTCAGACTCCTGCTGTCTCCCCCTTTGTAAACACGTTACAGAAACCGCTTCTTTTTACCAACCGACCTGACTGGGAAGGCGGAGAATTTTCCGGCTTCGAAGAGCAGCGATTAGGTGCTCTGCTGGAAGCCGTTGCTGAAAATTGTGAATACGTTGATTTGGAACTTCTTGCACCAGAAGATTCTCATCAGAAAATGCGTATGGCCCTGCAGGGAAGCAGGACAAAACTTATTCTTTCCTGGCATAATTTTAAGGATACTCCCACACGTGAAGAACTGGTGGGACGGATGGCCTTGATGCAGGATAAGGGGGCTGATATCGGAAAAATAATTACAACGGCTCATTCACCTCGGGATGTTTTACGAGTTTTGCAACTACAGGAAGTAGCAGAAACGCTTGATTTTCCGTTGATAGCATTTTGTATGGGACAGCCAGGTGTTGTAAGTCGGGTTGCCACCTGCGCTCTTGGTGGCTATATGACCTACTGTGCGGTGAGTGATGAAGAAGCTACAGCACCTGGTCAGCTATCCATTGCAAGTTTGCGCGAAATACATTCACTGATGGGAGCATAGAGGATGGCTATTAATGGAAAAACAGTGCTGTATGGGATTCTCGGAAATCCAGTTAGCCATTCGCTGAGTCCTGCTATGCACAATGCGGCTCTTGTCGCTCTGTCAGTCAATGCAGTGTATCTACCCTTTCCAGCACCCGATATTGCTGCGGCGGTTACCGGTGTTCGAGGTCTTGGAGTAGAGGGGGTGAGTGTTACCATTCCTCATAAAGAAGATGTAATGACTCTGCTTGATCATATTGATCCGGTTGCAGAAAAAATTGGGGCTGTAAACACTATAGTCAATAACGATGGGATCCTTACCGGACTGAATACGGACTGGCTGGGTGCAACACGTGCTTTAGAGGAAGAAATTACTCTGAATGGCGCGCATGCCATCATCCTTGGTGCCGGAGGGTCGGCGCGAGCCATCGGTTTTGGTCTGCTTGAGAAAGGAGCAAACATTACTCTTTGCAGTCGAACTGAATCCCGTGGCCGGGCATTGGCTCATGAACTGGCTTGTCCCTGGATTTCTCTATCCGAGAGTGAAAAGGTGTCCGGAAACATTTTGATTAATGCAACCTCCGTTGGTATGGTTCCAAATATTGAGAAAAGCCCACTTCCAGAGGGGATTGTTTCCCGCTTTCAGGTGGTTATGGATATTGTATATGCTCCGATGAAGACCCGGTTGTTACAGGAGGCGGAGTCGAAGTCTTGCACCGTTATCAATGGTCTTGAAATGTTGTTGTATCAGGGGGTTGCGCAGTTTGAGATCTGGACAGGACGGTCTGCTCCGGTATCGGTTATGCGGGCGGCACTTACCGAGGCCCTTGCAAAGAAACAGTAACAGGAATAAAGAATGTTCCCCTGTCTAATACGAAATTTGAAATTCCACGTGATTAAAAAATGATAGAAATACAACCAGTATCAAAGATTGATGTAACCGTAACCGTTCCAGGCTCTAAGAGTTTGACCCAGCGTGCACTCATTGCTGCAGCACTTGCCGATGGCACAAGTACTCTGATTGGTCCTCTTGCAAGTGAAGATACAAGTTATACTTTAAAGGCGCTGGAGCAGATGGGAGTAAAGGTTGAACGAGGCGAAGATGTTTGGACAGTTTACGGCAACGGCGGATTACTTGCCACCCCTGAAGAGGAAATATACCTTGGCAACAATGGTACTGCGACTCGTTTTTTAACCTCTGTTACGGCACTCGGTCAGGGGGATTTTCAAATAAATGGTGAAAAACGTATGCAGGAGCGTCCCATTGGGCCACTGATGGAAGCATTGCAGGGCTGGGGCGTTGATATTACATCTGTAAACGGAACGGGGTGCCCACCTCTGCATATAAAAAGTAAAGGATTGGCTGGCGGGGCGACCATTCTTCCCGAGGGAAAATCAAGCCAGTACGTTTCCTCTCTGCTGTTGGTTGCCCCCTATGCCATGCAGGCTGCGACCTTGGAAGTACAAGGTGAAGTTCTCTCTAAGCCCTATGTGGCCATGACTCTGTCGGTAATGTACGATTTTGGGGTGAGCATTGAATGTGATGAAGAGTTTACCGCTTTTACCATCCCCCAGGGCAAGTATCGGGCCATGAAATATGAGATCGAAGGAGATGCCTCAAATGCTTCCTATTTCTGGGCAGCAGCTGCGATAACTGGAGGCAGGGTTACCGTGGCCAATGTTCCGGTTCCATCGTTACAGGGTGATGCAGATCTCGTCCCATTGCTTGCCAGAATGGGCTGTGAAATCACTATTGATGATGGTGGTATATCTCTTACAGGACGGTCTCGTTTGGAAGGTATCACCGTGGATATGGGAAATATGCCCGATGTCGTTCCTACACTTGCAGTGGTTGCAGCCTTTGCCCATGGGAAAACTGTAATTACTAATATTGCCCATTTACGGATTAAAGAGTGCGATCGTCTTTCCGCTACATTAACAGAGCTTGCAAAAATGGGAGCTAAGGTGGAAGAAGGAGATGATTATATGGTGATCCATGGCGATGGTGGTGCGTGTTTGCATGGGGCAGAAATTGAAACCTATAACGACCATCGCATGGCTATGAGTTTTGCTGTGGCGGGACTGCGGGTTCCAGGTGTCCAGATTACAGGCGAGAGCTGTGTTGCCAAGTCTTTTCCTGATTTTTGGGAGCGTTTTGCCAAGCTTGGCTGATATTTACTAGAATCGAAAGCTGTTGCTATAGCCCATTGGCCTTTGTTGCTCTCAGCACAATAAATCCGGCATTTTGATCAATACCCGGTTGCGGCGCTTCCATTTGGGTAACATTTCCAGGTGTCTGATAGAGGCTGGAAACAGCATTGGTGACAGAAAAACCCTGCTCCTTCAGAATGGTTTCAACCTGTCCTACGCTAAAAAATATAGCGTGTTCGTAGAACGGGTGCCCATCTTCTTTTTTCTGCTGCAGGTCTTTCCCCCAGGGCCCGGTAGCCGGAACAAAGCCTAGTAGTAAATGGCCTGTATCTTGTAAAACCCGGTTGGATTCAGCAAGAACTTCCCCCGCATTTTGCACAAAACAGAGGGTGAAAAAGAGTGAAACTCTGGAAATTGAGTTACTGGTAAAGGGAAGCGCTTCTCCGATTGCCTGACAGACGGTAACTCCTCTTTTTTTTGAAATATGGAGGGGAGCTATGGCAGGATCAATTCCAAAATCTGTGCTGAAACTTGAGGCAAAACGTCCGGGGCCAACACCGATTTCAAGTGCTGGCTGCCTATTGGGAAGTATCAGTGCTTTTACGGCTGCAGCTTCAATATCAAAGAGCAGGCTGTCTTCAAACCAGCTGTCATACTCATCGGCCCGTGCATGAAATACGGCTGAGTTACGCTCCCACTGTTTTTGGGCTTTCATTGGTCCTGTTTTTCGAAATTATTCTTCACCAGGAAGTAGAGTTTTCCTTCTGCCTTCATGCTCCCGGCTGCCGTTTTGGCGTAGTTCCCATTTCCCCAGAAGAGATCCGCACGCCCCGATCCTTTGATCGCAGAGCCCGTGTCCTGTGGAAATACAAAACGATGTATGGGAACCCATTCTGTAATTACTCCATCCTTATCGAGCAGCGGTTTGGTGCTAATAAGAAAGGCGAGGGTTGTTTGGGGGAGGACTTCAGGGTCAATCGCAATGGAGCGCCCTGCAACGAGCTGCTCGCCAAGATTTCCAATTGGATCACCATCGGGGGCCCAGTTGAAAAAGATGTACCTGGTATTATGATTCAGGATTTCACTCTGCTCATCCGGATGCTGCTGCAGGTAGGTTCTGATACTTGGAATAGATGCCTCTTCAAGACTCATTTTCCCCTGGTCAACCAATAGTTTCCCAATGGAAAAATACTCACGGCCGTTGGAGCTTGCAATATGAATAGAGCGAAGCGTACCGTCCGGTAACTGAATCTTCCCGGATCCTTGAACATGCAGGATAAAGGCATCAACCGGATCATCTAGATAAACCAGCTCATTGCCATCAGCTATTCCCTCGGTCTCAATTTCCTGTCGTGTCCAATAGGGAACATATCGATTATTCTTATCTCTGCGTTTAATGATGAGGGTTCCAGTGGCGGCATCTTTTATACGAAGAAGTGAATCGGGCGGACTGTACAATGGATAGAGGTAGGGCGCTTTCTTGTGCAGACTTCCCCTGAGCAAGGGCTCGTAATATCCGGTGATCAGCATTTCGCCTCTGGGGTGTTCGTCTCTTCCAGCTGCCTGATAGCTTGTATAATTTTCAGCTATTATGCGGGCGAGTTCATCGGCGCTTGGGTCCTGTTTAAGGATATCAATAAAGGAGTTCATTGATTCTCGCATCCAGGTAATGGGATAGGTGTCCGATCCCAGGGTAAGCGAGGTATCGTCGGGAAGTGTATTTAAATAGTGTAGTTGACGGACAGCCCCGGTAAGCAGATGTTCAAGTTGTAAATCATCGTTGAACACGGGTAAATCGTTTGATAAGAGTTTGTCAAGTGGTCCTTTGCTACAGCCATTCAACAACAGACATATCCCTGTGAGTACGGTAAGAAATATGGAAATTCTTTTTCTGATCATAGTTTCGTTATTTGATGGCTTCGGCCAGCTCACTTACTGTCATGGCGTAGCGATTTGAGTGATTCCATTCGGTTATGGCCTGAAAGTTGGGATATCCGGCTATATATCGTTTGCCACCGCCTTTTCTAGGATCTATTTCCAGGCCAACAATGCTGAGTGGACGTTTTTCAGGAGGGATAGGGAGGGCGATGGATTGTTCTTTTTGAACTATCAGATAATCCACCACACCTTTTCTTCCTTTCTTGTTTGCTGCAATGAGTTCGGCTCCTTTTAGGGATGATCCTATGTCGACATAGAGGGGGGCATCAAGGGTCCAGTGGAAATGATGGAGATAGTTGGCAATTGATGCCAGAATATCTTCAATGGAGTGAAAAACATCATTTCGTTTATCCCCATCAAAGCTTATTGCATACTCTCGAAAGCTGGAGGGGATAAACTGGGTCTGCCCAAAGGCACCTGCATAGGAACCCTTTATCAACCGTGGATTATAGCCATTTTCTTTGCAGAGAATAATGAATTCGACTAATTGTTTACGAAAGAATTCCGATCTGCGGGGGTAGGCATCAAACAGGGTGTTTAAGGTCTGAAAGACATTGAAGCCTCCACTGTAGGTGCCAAAACGAGATTCAATCCCCCATATGGCAATAACCACTTCTCTGTCAACGCCAATTTCCTGCTCTATTCGATCAAGGACTGCCCGATGTTTTCTGAGTTTCTTCTTTGCCTTTTTTATGACTGAGTTGGTTATAAAACGGGGGCGATACTTGTAGTAAGGTTTGGCCTCCCACTGGGTATCCATAAGAACAAGTACTTTACGCTTGATCTTGACTCCCTTGAAGGTGGCGTTCAGCTCAGATTGGGTCAGGTTATGGCTTGTCTTAAGTTCCTGAAAAAGAAGCTTGTACTTCTCTTGACTAAGATCAATCAGCTGCCCATCTTTGACGCGATCAGCGGCGGGGATTGTATTCTCTGAAATTCCAGTAGAGGGGCTGAAGGTGAAACAGAAGAGTAAAATAAAAATTCTTGTCAGGAGGCTTTTCATTTTAGTCAGGCCATTATTTAGGAAGGATATGTCGAATGAAACAGAGCAAGAAATTCATCGAGCATTTCTGCGGGAAGATTGTTGATGCCTGCTGCTGCCGTTCTTCCTCCCCCGGTGGGGAAAGCTAGGCAGAGTGTATCAGCATTTTGTCTGTTATTTAGAGGCGCTCTTACGCTGATACGTAGAGTGGAGTCGTCGTTTTCAACGATAAGTGCATGGGCAGCGTTTTTTTTCTCACGTGCACGCAGGTTGGAGTAGACTCCAGAGACACGCCTGGCCCAGGGGGCATTGGGGAAGGTGTAAACCCTGTTGTTTTCTTTAGGTTCCATCTCCTGCTGTTCCATGGCAAGAGCCATGTCTTCCTTGAATCCCTGACGAAGCGTTGCAAGATCTGAGGAATCTGCAAGAAACATAAAAGGATCTTCGAATGGATGCAAAGCAAGATACAGGGCTTCGGGAGTAAAATGAAGATCACTGATATCTGCTCCGTAGCCGTTGTAATTCAGTAACTCTCCAAGCTCACGTAGTTGTGTCAGTTGCCCGCTACTAAGAGATAATGATTTTGCAGCTTGCTGTGCAGAATCGTGGAGGTTATCGCCATATGCAGCGGCCACAGCCCAGCTTCTATATTTTCCGTCGAGCAGTTTGTCTACGATGAGCGAAGTGCAAACCGTTGGGGATGGATCAATATGGGTGATTAGCTGGCTCGTGTCAGGAATATCTCCTGCAAAGTGATGATCGATATAGGTGACGCTGTTGTTTTGATCGAGCAGAGCCAGGAGGGGATCACGGTTGGAGTTAAGTGATATATCAAAAACAGTGATGCTACTGTCCTGGGCCGTGCTGATTTTGCTGAGGAGCTTGATGTCACGTTTGACCCCGGTGATCAGAGTGGCTCCGGGGACTGGCGCTTGCAGACGAAATTGATGGAGAGCAAGTATCCCGTCTGCATCGCCGTTAAAGACATCAAAGTGCATTACAGTGCTACAGCCTTAGCCCCAGGGGACTGCCAATATTGGCAAGGTTGAATAACACACTGATTACGTGGTCGCCGGGTGTATATTTTGATTTAAGCTCGAGGGACCAGCATGCGGGTTTATACAAAAGAGAAATATTCTGTTCAATAATCTGGTCTGAGGAAATAGAATGCTGCAGGTCATAGAGTGCAAATATTGTATCGAAAAGCTGAGCTCTTGCTTCGATATTAAATTGTTCAGTGGAGCCCTCATCACCGTATCTGTAATCAAGGTTTAGATAATCGCCCCGACTGTTTTGATAGGATCCTTCAAGAGTGTGCGAAACGAAACCATCGCCGTATGGATCAATGTCGGTCTTGTAAATAATCCATCCCTTGTCCATAGGATTCAGACGCAATTTCACGTTGACGTCTGAAAAGGGAGTGTCTGATTGTTCATCCTGAAAGTCGTAGCTTTGTTGGATCTTTAGATACCCGTAATCTTTTTCTGTTTTCTTGCCATCGGCACTACTACCAAAGAGGTTGAAAAAGTTGTCGAGTCCGTAAGAAACGGCGTTTTCGGCACTTTTACGATCTACGCCATCAAACTCAGGCAGGTCATCCTGGTCGGGGTCTGAACGGTAATCGTAGGCGACAAAGGGTCTGAAGTTATGAGTAAGACCAGAGTCTCCGGATCCAAAGTTAAAATCTCTTAAGAGGGTTGTGCCAATTTCGGCATTAAAGTCTCCAAGCAAACGGTTTTGACTGGTTCCCTTGTCCCATTCAGCATCTCCATTTGTCTGGATAATGTAATAAGTATCGCGAAGACCAACTTCGGCACGGGCCTCAAGATAGGGACTTAAAGGAATTGGTGCACTCAGACGAGGGTAGATATCAACTCGGTGTCCACCCACGCCGTTTTCTCGATAATAATTGACGTAATCAGTGTCCCAATCGACGGTGAGGGAGGTGTCTCCGATTGACTTACTGCCCGTAAAATCTAAACTTGGCAGTTTCCAGAGAGGACTTTCGGGGGTGGTTCCTGGGACTGCCAGTCCCGTGTCAGGATCAATAACTGGATCCGGATCCTCCCGGACATCGTTGATACCTAAGAAGACACCTTCAAGCGCCATGCCATCCCATGCCTTAAGGACTTTCAAGGAGTTTTCACGGATATCACTGGTTTTGTTTTGGAAACCACGACCAAAGACTTCACTGAAACGATCGTCTGATTCCTCAAATCCGGTTATTCCGTTGTTGAACTCTGTCAGGTAGTCTCTGTCGGAAACGATATCAAGATCAATACGGGAAACGACATCGTTGGCAAAATCGTGATCAAGCTTTCCTCTCACCCAGTATCTGTCCTGATTGGTATGAGTGTAATCTGTCTTTTCCCAGTATTCAGTTTCCGATGGATCAGATAGTTTATCGTCCAGGTAACTAGCCATTAAGGCACCCTTTTGACGATCATCCAAGATGTAGCGGTACTCTATGCCGGGCATAAAACCGCGGTTTGCATAATATTCAGGATACAGGGTAATATCCGATGAATCGGAGAGATTGACAAAGAGAGGCAGGTTGAAACCAAAACCACTGCGATCTGAATTTGAGATTTCCGGGAAAAGTAAACCGGTTTTTCGTTTGTTTCCTACGGGCACCATCATCCAAGGAGTGTAGAGAACTGGGATATCTTTAATTCGAAAAGTTGCATGTTTCATAACTGCGTATTCACCCTGAGTAACGACGGTGTCACTGGCAGCAAAACTCCATGGCGGAGTATTTTCTTCCGGAACTTTACAGGTTATTACCCATCCATTTTCAATGTGATAGGTATTAACACCTGTTTTTTCTACGGTTTCACCTTCAAGGTGAAGGTCCATGGCATCACGCAGAATGGTAGCTTCCTTAAATGTCCCTGTTTCCGTGTTCAGATCAAGAACACCTTCGTCTGCAACAAGTTGGTCCGTATCGTTGCTGACGGATACGTTACCCTTTGCCTTAATGGAGTTTTGGCCAACGTCGTAAGCGACCCAGTCGGCCTTTATTGTCATTTCAGTTTTGGTGCGAGGGGTGGTGTCAAGCACAACTTCCTGAGTCACAACTTCTTCAACCGCTTCTCCAGGTTCTTCTTCGAGCAGAATAGACCAGTCGGAAGGCTCTGTCTTTTCAACATTTGATTTTGCTGGCAGAATTCGAATTTTGGTAAGAACAACATTTCCCTCGGCAATAACACTTTGAGGGTTCTCAAATCGGAGGACCTTGTCTGCCTCAATCTGCCATTCGTCGGTTTTGACGGTGTCAGCCAGACCAAGGCCAGGCTGTACAGCAAAGGCCAGTAGAGAACCGACGCAAAGAGAAAAGGTGGTATAAGGGCGGCAATTAAAGAGCTTTGTCACTGATAACTCCTTGAAGATTCGATTTTTTTCATGTCTAGAAAAAGGGGCGACAATGAAATGCTTTTTTTATAAAAATAAACTGTATGGATTTTGAGAGATAATCGCCTTGTTTAAAGGGGAAAAACTCCTTGTAACCCTGATTAGTAAAGGGTAATTCCATCAACGTAGGAAATGTACGAGGATGGAGAGTTAGTGTCAAGTTTAAAATCACATGTTTGTCTTGATAATAACAGGAAATTATTTTACTTTCAGCTTGCATTGTAGTGTGTTTTTCAAAAGAAGGACAGGAATTTTCTTGCCTTTCCGTGGAAAATCATTATCTATATTGCATTATAAGTACGATCATCCCTTCTTTTTCTGCATATCAGCCGCACTCTTTTCCGTTGATTATTTTTAAAATTGGCTTTCGTGATAAATAGGGTACTATTCTCTTCTAGGTGCCATCTATTGCAACTATGTGTCGAGTGCAGTAATATTGGGGTTTGATGATTGAGTTGATTTGTTTTTTTGCTGCAGGTTTACAGGCATCAAAAGGATAATGATATCCGGGATGTTATCCGGGGAATTGTATGTAAAAGAGATTGAAAGGAAATAATGTGATCTCTTTTACAATAGTAGTGTCAGAAATTTTGCAGGTTCACTGGTCTCATCGTGACGCCTTAAAGCTCAAACCGGTTCATTGTGTGCCGTGATGAAAAGCTTGGGCAAAGTACTGACAAAATGTAAGACGGGAAAAATAGTGTTTTACTGTTCCTTCCTGTTTGAAAAATGTAATAACTTTCATTGAGAGAGTTATCAGAAATGTTCCGAAGATGGGCCTAGCCTTTTTTCGGTAAAGGAAAAATTATGGTAGATAAAAAAGCAGAGCCAAAGAAAAAGGCTGTGCAGGAAAAAATTGTTAAGAAGGTCTCGACTGGTGCATGGTGGAAGAGTACAGCTAAAAAAGAAGTGGTAAAAGAGGTAGTAGTGGCTTCTACCGATAAAAAAGAATCGTTAGAACCTGAGAAGGCTGCTGCTTCCGGGACACGGAAAAAAGCTGCTCCAAAGAAAAGTGCTGCTCCAAAGAAAACTCCCGCAAAGCCCAGAGCTCCTCGAAAGAAGCCGGCTCCAAGAAAGAAACCTGTCAGCAAAGTTGCGGCGACTGTGGAGACGGTAGCAGAACAAACTGCTGAGGTTTCTTCCGATTCCGGTAAATCTCTTGCTGGGTCACAGATCATTGCTGAGCCAAAGGTAAAAGTACCAGAAGCCCCAAAAGTTGAGCCAAAGGTAAAAGCGCCAGAAGCCCCAAAAGTTGAACCAAAGGTAAAAGCGCCAGAAGCCTCAAAAGTAGAGCCTGCTGAAGAACCCACACCCAAAGAAAAACCTGCTCGTTCTCGTGGCAGGGGGAACCAGAATGCAAAAACATCGGGAACCGCAAAGAAGCCTCAATCTCAGCCGCAACCTCAGCCGCAATCTGAAAAACAGGTTCCTCAGGAAAAGCCACAGACGCTAAAGCTTCTTATCAATGCAGAGGAGCCTGAGGAATGTCGATTGGCACTTCTTGCCGATGGGCTGCTAGAGTCTATTCACGTCTCCACCGTTTCGTCTAAACAGACTAAAAATAATATCTATAAGGCAAAAATTGTTGCCATTGAAAGTAGTCTCCAGGCAGCATTTGTGGATTATGGTACTGACAAGAATGGTTTCCTTCCCTTTAATGAGATTCATCCTGAATATTATAAACAGGAGATAAGTGAGGAAAATAAAAGATATATTGAGCAGCATCAGTGGAAAAAACTAAGAGTCACCGAGGTGCTTGAACGGGGGCAAGAGGTTCTTGTTCAGGTCGTGAAAGAGGAAATTGGGAATAAGGGAGCGAATATGACCAGTTATCTCTCCATTCCGGGACGGGGGGTGGTCTTGATGCCCGGTTCTGATTCCTCTGGTATCTCACGAAAGATCAGTGGTGAAGAGCGTCGTTCTCAGTTGCGCGAGATTATGGATTCGCTCAATATACCCGAAGGTGTCGGCTGGATTGTTCGTACGGCAAGTAAGGATGTGACCAAGACTGCCCTCACCAAAGATGTACGTTCACTGTCAAAGCTCTGGAAAGAGATCAAGCTGAAAGGTCAGATGCTCGAAGGTGTTGGCAGGGTGTATCAGGATCACGATTGTGTTCTGCGATTTTTACGGGAACACTTTGACCCGGAGATTAAAGAAATTCTCGTGGATGATCTGGCGGCTCTTGAAAAGGTTAAAGATTTTCTTGATATGCTGCCAAGTAAGCAAAAAGGTGCTAAGGCCAGATTGCATAAGGGATCACGTCCTATTTTTAATCAGTTTAATGTTGAAGATCAGATTGAATCCATTTATCAGCCCCAGGTACAACTTCCCTCGGGAGGTTCTATTGTTATCGACCCAACGGAAGCACTCGTTGCCATCGATGTAAATTCCGGTTCAACCGGTAAGGGAAAGAATTTCGAAGAAGCGATATTTAAGGCCAATATGGAGGCAGCGACCGAGCTTGCCCGCCAATTGCGTCTTCGTGATCTTGGTGGTTTGATTGTCGTGGATTTTATTGATATGCGTATCAGTAGAAATATCCGTGAAGTTGAACGTCAGATGAAGAATGCAATGAAGCGGGATAGGGCGAAGGTAGATATCAGCCGGATTTCCAAGTTTGGCCTTATGCAGATTTCCAGACAAAAACTAGGTGCTCCCATTGAGACCAGTAATTACCGCGTCTGTGAGCATTGTAAGGGGCGTGGTATTGTACGCTCCGTTGAGACACTGGCTCTCTTTTATCTGCGTCGTATCCAGACGGGAGCAAGTAGGAAAGAAGTCGTTAAAGTCGAGTGCCATTTCCCCTTGGATGTAGCTCAGTATCTTCTTAATAATAAGCGAAATGAGATCGGTGAAATGGAATCTAGGAATAAGATCGATATTATTATTGTTGCCGATCCCACTCTCAAACCCGCTGACCATGAAATAATTTGTCATAAACAGGAAAAAGAGATTAAAGGTGGAAAACAGGCTTGAGGAAAAAATTGAACTAGGGTATATAATGCCATTCATATGCATTAGTAGCTCAGCTGGATAGAGTACCTGACTACGAATCAGGGGGTCGCAGGTTCGAATCCTGCCTAGTGTACCAACAATTTAAGGCACTTATCGTTAATTCGGTGAGTGCCTTTTTTGTTGTTTTCACGGTTTTTGCAAATATTTTGCAAACAAAGTAATATGGTACCCATCGGTTGTCTGATCCGTAGATCGTACGTTCGGATCGTGCAGGGTGTGGTTATACACAGCTCCTTGCCTAATTTCTCAAGGTAGCTTTTTTTGTTGTCAGGACAGTTTGTCCCCACCTGTCCCTCGGTTTCATTTTCTGATACGTTTTTTTTAGTCGATCATAACTCCCGGTGCTCCCTGAAGGTTGTCCGATAATCCCACCCCGCAATTTAGTCCTCCAGGCTTGGTTAACAAGAAAGCTTTATAGCTATAATGATAGCGTTTCGTTGAAAGTCTTGTGAATTAATACGCTTGGTCAAAAAAAACACCTCAAAAAGCAACACTATTAGTATACATTTAACTCCCTTGAAAAAAGACTTGTTTTGTTCCTCTTGAGGTCTCTCCTGTATCGTGCTCTTACTGGCTTTAAGGCCTTTGGGAAAAATTCCCAATATAGATAGATGTAAACTATTTGTTTACATAAATGATATAAAAACAAGTAGTTATGCTTATTTTGTGTCTTGCTATATTTAGCTGTCTTGGCTAGCCTGTGGGTAGATGAAGGGATCACGTGACTCATGAGGTTTGGTACTCGAGGACCAGACCAGAAAGGTGCAACACAGGAGTTTATTAATGAATGAGATAACAACAGTAGAGGAAAAAAGGCATGCGGTGGAAGATGCCTTTTGGGAAGCGGCAGCGAAATGGCCGAGCGATTTTTTTTCGAGGGAGGATCTTGTAGTCTTTTCAGGAAATGCTTTCTCCGTTGGTCACTTGGCAAATCTTGATAGTAAAGGCGACGGCCCAGAAGGTAGTTTCTATAATGGAAGAAAGCGTCTTTACAAAAAGGTACCAGCAGTCAAATGGATTCTAGGAAGAATCAAGGTGACTCAATGACCAAAAACAAAACACCCCGGACCGGTTTGCAGGCCGACCGAGGTGCACAACATAAAAACCAACACTTCAAATATATCTTATATTTACCGGGCGGTAAAGGGCAATCTCACGGTGCTCATCTCAACTTTTCAAAGAGTATCCAGTTTCTCTTCTTGGTTGGCAGAGTTCAGGGGAGGAAACGCAATGTCACTTGCTGCTGAAATAGCCAGTTTTTACGGAAAAGGAAAAGAAACGAAAAACGGGGCCGGGTGGCTAACGTGCTGCCCGATCCATGGCGATACTAACCCCTCAATGGCTGTTACTGACATAGGCGACGCTGACGTCAAAGTCTATTGTCATACAAATAATTGTGACTTCAAAGAGATTAAGGACCGAATGAGGGCCGACGGTGTACTTCCTGAATGGACACCGGACCCTAGTAAATCGCACAAAACTTCTACAACTCCAATCACCAAAAAGCCAGAAGCAGAAGAGAAGAAATCTTTTGTTTGGAGCAAGGCCAGTAAGGACGGGCTGGAACATGCCAGCAACTACCTTTCAGGCCGGGGAGTAACCATAGATCCTTTACCAGTATGTATTAAGTGGAATTCTTACAAAGATAAGATCTCAGGCGATATGGTTGAAATGCTTGTTGCTGCAGCATCTAAACCTTCTGATACGGCAGTCTATGCAGTCCAGCGCCTTTTTATCGACCTGGAGGACAACACCAAAACCGGCGCGAAGATGCTAGGTAACTGTGACGGTCGGGGCGTATGGTTTGATCGTAAAGGCGATATGACCGAGATAGTCGCAGGAGAAGGAATTGAAACAGTTCTTTCAGCTATGCAGGCCACCGGGAAGAATGGTGTAGCTACTCTTTCAACTTCCGGAATGAAAAACCTGATCTTTCCGGAAGAAACAAACACCCTATATATATTAGTAGACTCTGATCCGGTCCGTGGAAAAGAAGCATCTTCTATGCCCGGACAAAAAGCCGCCTATAAAATGGCCGAGAAGTTTGAGGCCAGCAAAGAAGGACGAAAGGCGATTCTAGTCTCTCCTGACGATACTTGTTTTTCCGACAGGCCAACGAAACAGGATTTTAATGACCTGTTGAAAGCAGATCCCACCGGGGAAAGTATTCGGGAACGATTCGTAAAGGCAATGGATCTGATAGACTTACACTGGTCGCCTTCGGTCGACTCTGTGCCTGAAGGAGTCAGCAATTGTAAAAGTTATGAGGAGTTACTGGCCGAGGCACAATCACTTAAAGAAGACAGCAGCGAAGAAGTGACTAAGCTTGTTCGAGAAGCAGGGTATCTGCCACCGATACAAAAAAGACGAGTTCATGAAGCAATAAAGAAGATAACCAAGATTCCTTTTCGTGTGTTGGAAGATTCAAAAAAAGAAGGTCAGGATGGGAGTCGGGAAGATGAAAAAGATCATTTGCAACTGGCCAAAGATTTAGCGAAAAAAATCGGATGTGATAATGTTTTGGCCATTCAGTCCAATGTTTATCTCTGGGCAACTGGATTTTGGCAAAAGATGGCTGACCGGAGTGTTAAACAATTAGTACAGAAATATATTGGCAACAAGGATGTGTATCGAGACATTGTGGACAAGAATACAGTAGGGTCCGTTACGGACTTGTTCAAAACTGAAGTATTTATATCTGACCACCTATTTGACGTTGGTCCGCCTGAATGCGTAAATACGATCAATGGAGAACTAGAGTTAGAAAGAGATTCTAAAAAGTGGTCTCTACTGCCACATAAAAGGGAGCATTACCGCACAACACAAATACCCGTTAAGTATGATTCAGAAGCTACAGCTCCCATGTTTATGAAGTTCCTGGAGGAGGTTTTCAAAGGCGACCCCGATGCAGCAGACAAGGCTTTAGCCCTGATGGAGATGATCGGCTATTCACTGATGGCTCATTGCCGACATGAAAAATTTATAATTCTGGTAGGTACTGGGGCAAATGGTAAATCGGTATTGTTAGCTGTATTGGAGGCTCTTTTAGGCTATCAAAATGTTGCAGGTGTACAACCTTCACAATTCGACCGATCATTTCAACGTGCACACTTACATGGCAAACTTGCAAACATCGTCACGGAAATAAAACAGGGGGAGATAATAGACGATGCTAGCCTGAAAGGAATCGTCTCAGGCGAACCGACCACTGTCGAACATAAATTCAAAGATCCATTTGTCATGCGACCTTTCTCTACTTGTTGGTTCGGTACAAACCATATGCCTCATACCAGAGATTTTTCCGACGCACTTTTTCGGCGTGCCTTAGTAATAGAATTTAACCAAGTATTCAAGCCCGAGATGGGCAATTGTGATCCTCAGCTAAAAAACAAACTAATGGAAGAGCTGCCTGGAATTCTCAATCTTGCCCTTACTGCTTATGCTGCTGCACTGACAAATGGTTTTACCATGCCTGAAAGTTGTCTTATAGCCCGTGATAACTGGAGACTAGAGGCAGACCAAGTGGCTCAATTTGTAGATGATAAGATTGTACGCGATTCGGAAGGCCATGGTATTGGGGCAACAAAACTTTTTGACATATATAAAGTGTGGGCAAATGAGAATGGTATCCAAAAACAACTGGGAATAAAATCGTTCCGTGACAGGTTAACCCGGCTCGGTTTTGGAGTAAAACGGACGAGTAGTAGCCGTTTGGTGACGGGCCTAACATTAAAGGAGGTTGTTGTAGAATATAGTTTTTAACTCTACAATTCTGAAACCTTCCTATGTGTGGATTGGCAAATTGGGTGGTAAGGGTGACGTGTGTGACACGTTACCCGACATTCCATGAAGCAAATGAAGGTATATACCGTTCTTCATCTTTTGGTCCAATAATATAGATGTCGGCTAAACCGTCACTCCCGTCACCGGTCGGCGAGGCTATTATTTAAGGCAGCAATATAATGAAAAAAAGGAGTCCTTTTTCATATGAAAAATCTTGTCCGTGCAATTGAAGAAGTAGGAGGAAAACTTTTTCTGTTTAATGATGGACTAAAATTGACGGCACCCATTGGAACTATTACACATGACATGCAGGCGAGAATCAAAAGACACAAAGTCGAGATTATTAATTTTATTACTCAATCAACTGGATTGGTGGAGAATGACCCGAAACAATTACAAAAAAACGTTAAACCTGAATCTCTATATCTACCGTTTCAAGTAGAAGTCGAAACCAAGTCACTGCCTACTGATGAATTCAGGTCAGAATTTAAAACGGATAACTCACAGAAAGGTAACGAAACACCAGCTCCTAACTGTTGGAATTGCCATTATTACGATGGTAGGGGAGCTGCGTGGCCAGGCAAGTGCCGATACTTTGAGCTGCTCGGGCAGGAGGCCAGGGAGATTGATTTTTACTCTGTTGATCCGATTAAGGGGTGTCGATTCTTCATTAAAACTGCACGAAATATGATTAGTACTGAAAAAAACAAAGAGCTGGGTAAGTTGAGCGTGACTGCACAAACAACGATCGCAGCGAGCAGCATTCATCGTACATCGGTTAAGTTACCTTCGCCAGTTGCATTGGCATGGCTGCTTGAAAACCGATGCGCTTTGGACAAAGCAGGCTGGACGAGACCAGAATTATACCGACGCAACAAGTCGGAACACGGTATTGCATGGCTAGGGTTGTGGGATAACCCATTTTTTATGGTCTATTTACACAATTCAGGAGTCATTGAATTTGAATGCAGTGTAAACGGGAGAGACTTCTTTCAAACAGTCAGCCCCCAAAAGAGAAGGAGCATAGAGCAAAAGACACTCCCTCTATGTACATAGTGAACTAGACAAAAGTTGACATCCAAACTGAGAGATAACCATGTCAAAGTATTTATTGGGGTACAAACCAATGCGGCTAGCACCTGGACAATTACGTCAAAAGATAAGAGTTAGCAATGCTCGTATGGCGCAGCTTCTTGGTGTGGGTAGTTGCACTTGGCTAGCATGGCAGTCGGGTCGGCGTAAGCCTTCTGCAGCAGCTACAAGATTGATGGATTTATTGTTGTGGTTATATGATGAAGGTCAGCTTTTAAATTATTGGTGGGACTGTGCAGAGCCAAAAATTCTGAGGAATTATGACTATGAGGATGAACGGCCAGGGCAACTTAGACGAGATGAGTAGTACAAAGATGCCCAGAAAAATCAGGTGGAGATCAGGGTAACGTTTGTTGGAGAATGATGATGTGGGGCAGTTTGTTGGCAAGGGATGATGTTCAGAACTATTTGACCGTACTTCCCTAGTTCCTAGGGAAGTACTAGGGTTCGGCTACAGCAAGTATGTTGCTAATGCTAATACCACAGAGCTTGAGAACCTTGGTTTGTCGGGTGTCTCAGAGAAATCATAACAGTACGCTCCGAGCGTATTGGGTTCAGACAAGACCCAATTGTTAAATCTCTTGCCAGGCCAGATTAGGTAAAAGCTATGCCCATCATTCCCTCCTGACACCAAGGGCATTTTTTTTAACCTTAGACTTCTGTTCCCAGTCAGAATATAGTGAAAATATGTTTTTTTGTGGAGACCTTAAAGGTGTGATATTTTAGTATGTTGCCCTGTTGTTTCCAGTAATGTAAAAAGTAAAAACCTCTGAAAAAAGATGCAATTCGTAGCTAAAGGCCCAGATATCCCTGATACACTGTTACAGGCACACGAGGAAGGTCGCGTGGTGTTCTTTTGCGGGGCGGGTATTTCCTATCCAGCCGGGTTACCTGGATTCAAAGGGCTTGTCGACGAAATTTACCGCCTTGTGGGTACCAGCCACACCACCATCGAGCAAAAGGCTTATGACCGGGATCAGTTCGATGCCACGCTGGATTTGTTGGAGCGACGCGTGCCTGGGCAAAGGATTACCGTGCGCTCTGCACTCGCGAATGCCTTACAGCCAAAATTACACCTTAAAGGAGCAACCGATACACATACGGCTTTGCTGCAACTTGCCCGATGTCACACAGGTGCACTTCGATTAGTAACCACCAATTTCGATCGGATTTTCGAGGAGGTAGTCAAAAAATCCAAACGGTCGATCGAAATCTACTCTGCGCCAATGTTGCCCATCCCGAAAAACAGCCGATGGGACGGGTTAGTGTATCTGCATGGTCTGCTTCCAGAAAAGAAAAATGACAGTGCGCTGCATCGATTGGTGCTAACCAGTGGAGACTTCGGATTGGCCTACTTGACTGAACGCTGGGCGGCACGTTTTGTCAGTGAACTGTTCTGCAACTATGTAGTCTGCTTCATAGGATACAGCATCGATGATTCGGTATTGCGATATATGATGGATGCCCTAGCCGCCGACCGTATGCTAGGCGAAATCACGCCGCAAGCATTTGCGCTTGGTGATTGCGAACCAGGGCAGGAGGACGAGAAAACCGACGAATGGGAGGCCAAGGGTGTTACGCCCATTCTCTACGAAGTGCCCCCTGGCAGTGACGATCATTCAGCTCTGCACAACACCTTGAAGGTCTGGGCTGAAACTTACCGCGATGGTATTCTTGGAAAAGAACGCATCATCATCGATCATGCCCTCGCAAACCCGTCATCCAGTTCACGGCAAGACGATTTCGTTGGCCGGATGCTTTGGGCCCTGTCACATGAATCCGGACTGCCCGCCAAGCACTTTGCCAATTTTAATCCCGTTCCATCACTTGCGTGGCTGGAAGCCTTTTCCGAGGGTCGTTACAAACACGGTGATTTGGATCGCTTCGGTGTTCCGCCAAGTGTCGAGGTGGATAACAAACTTCTTTTCAGCCTGACTCGCCGTCCCACACCCTACACACTCGCACCTTGGATGTCTCTGGTGTCTGGGGGGGTAGCAGGTAACCAATGGGATAACGTGATGTTCCATATAGCTCGCTGGCTGGTACGGCACTTGAACGACCCCGCGTTGATCGTATGGATAGCGCAACGAGGAAGTCAGCTGCACGACCACTGGGCTCGGTTGATCGAAGACGAATTAGACCGCTTTGCACGTCTTAAACAGGATGGGAAGACCGCCGAGATTGAGGAAATCCGCACTAACGCACCGAATGCCATCCCAGGCCCTTTGATGCAAGTGTTGTGGCGCTTGCTGCTGACAGGGCGAGTGAAATCGCCGTGGCCTGAAACTGATATTTACCGCTGGAAAGATAGACTGAAACGTAATGGACTGACCACAACGTTGCGTTTGGAACTTCGAGAGATGCTAGCGCCAAAAGTCAAATTGTCAAAACCATTCCACTTGAGCGGTGAAGATATAAGTTCTGATGTGCCTGAGCGTCTGGAGCAATTGGTTAACTGGGAACTAGTACTGGCCTCCGACCACATACGTTCCCCTCTCTGTGAACAGACTGATGATAGTTGGCCTGATGCCTTGTCGGGGCTACTAGAAGATTTTCAGCTGCTGCTACGTGACACACTGGACCTTCTTCATGAGCTGGGTGAAGCCGATGAACGTAGTGATTGCTCATACTGGTATCTACCGTCGATCAGTCCACATTGGCAAAACCGGGGTTACCATGATTGGGTGATACTGATCGAGTTGCTCCGCGATGCTTGGTTAGTAATCCAAATCACTGATCACGAACGGGCATCCCGGATTGCACAGAGCTGGTTCGGTTTGCCGTATTCCACGTTCAAGCGATTGGCGCTGTTCGCTGCCAGCCAAGATGGATGCATTGATCCCGATCAATGGGTGAGTTGGCTTCTTGCAGACAAAGCATGGTGGTTATGGTCGGATGACACAAATCGGGAAACAATGCGTCTGCTAGTATTGCAGGGCGCAAATCTCCCACCTCATACCCAAGCGGAATTAGAATCACTGATTCTTGTGGGACCGCCTCGTGCAATGTATCCAGATGACATCGAACTCGAAGTTTGGCAATCGTATAAGCATAGGTCAGTTTGGCTTCGTCTCGCCAAGCTTCGAAAAGGTGACTGCACACTCGGTGATAATGCTTCGAAGCGGTTCGACGAGTTGTCAGTAGCAAACCCTGAATGGAAGTTGGCGAGCAACGAGCGCGACGAATTTTCTCATTGGATGAGCGGAACTGGTGACCCGGACTACGAGGAAAGTCGCGACATCGATATTGCTCCTCGTAAACGGCGGCCCCTGGTCAAGTGGCTCAAACAAACATCACCCGCTCGGCGATCTTTCTACGGCGACACTTGGCGAGAAACATGTCGTACCCGTCTCTTTCATAGCATCTATGCCTTGTGTGATCTTTCTCGAGAAGGGTTTTGGCCAATAGAGCGTTGGAGAGAAGCTTTACAAACCTGGGGTGAGGAAGGCATGGTGCTTCGGTCGTGGCAGTATGCGGCTCCGGTAGTGCAAACCATGCCTGATGCAGTTTTTCAGGAGATATTGCACACTGTCACGTGGTGGGTAAAGGCCGTTTCTAAATCAATCGACCGACATGAGACTGTTTTCTTCGATTTATGCCGCCGTGTACTGAAACTACCGCACCAGGACAGCATGGACATGGAATCCCCCGTGACCAATGCAATTAATCACCCCGTTGGGCACATCTCAGAGGCACTGCTAAACCTATTATTCAAACGCGAGCCAAACGACAACGACACCTTGCCAAGTGACATCGAGCCGTTCTTTACTCAGCTTTGTGATACGGAAGTAAAGAAATTCCGTAATGGTAGAGTTTTACTGGCATCACGTCTAATTGCTTTATTCCGTATAGATCGGCCATGGACAGAAGAATACCTACTTCCGTTGTTGGATTGGGAGACTTCATCTACGGAAGCAAAAGCGGCATGGGAAGGTTTTCTTTGGTCTCCCCGCCTATACCGACCACTGCTGATTGCATTCAAACAACAATTCCTTGAAACCGCCCATCACTATGTGGAGCTGGGTGACCATAGCAAACAGTTCGCTGCATTTCTTACCTACGCGGCATTAAATCCGGTTGAAGGTTACACTACACAGGCCTTTCAGGCAGCCATTGAGGTATTGCCACAAGAAGGCTTGCAAGAGGCCGCACAGGCACTTTCACAAGCACTGGAAGGTGCAGGGGAACAGCGGGAAGACTACTGGAAGAACCGCGTCCAACCTTTCTGGCAGCACGTATGGCCCAAATCGCGCGATCTCACTTCAAATGGCATTGCCGTATCTCTCGCACGCATGAGTATCGCTGCACGAGGTGAGTTCCCAGCCGCATTGTCAGCAGTAATAGACTGGTTACAACCGATTGAACACCCGCACTACATTGTTGGCCTGCTATGTAAATCTAACTTGGTGGAACGTTTTCCAGAGGACGCTTTACGCTTTCTGGACGCGATATTGGAAAACCAGCGATGGAGTCCTCGTGAGTTGAAGCAATGTCTCGCAACTATTGCAGATACGTCTTCAGTTTTAAAACAGGACCGTCGGTATCAAAGACTAAAGCTGTATTCTAGACAATATTGTTTATAGTGATGAAGAATTGTTAACACGGCTTCTATCAGAGGTTCAAGCGGAGATGAGCGAGCTTCTGAAAGACGCAGAATCCGTAAGCTCTTTTCTGGAGAGGTCAAAGCAAAAGGCTTCACCGACCAAGATCTTCTAGCCCTATGTAGATACGACAGCCTTGGACATACTCCAAGAACTGGTTTGGCTGCTCAATGATGCGGAATCCTCAAACCGGTAAACCCCATATTTTAGTTATTGTCCATACTTGTGAAATTGCTGTAGGTACTTGTCGTACTGTTCATATGCTAATACTTTCCAGTCTTGTATTGATGCACTATCGCACCCACCGATAAGAGCCAAATCTTTCTCAACTTCCATGAAGGCTTCTTTCGCAATGTTTCGTCCAATTGTTTTTTCAGAGTCATTTAGCCACGCAAGCATATCAAAATCAAATTTATCCTTTGCGAGCTTTATGGCACCAGCAGTGTATGAACCAGTGCGATTGTCGGATGGAAAGCAAAATTCATAGTATGCATCAACTATGAGGGCTGATTTCAGTAATCGTCCGCACACTTCCCCTTTTGCAAAATCTTCATTGTTAAAATTCTGCTTAGCGATAGCGGTTCCCGTCAAAGTAAAAAACAGCAGAAGAAGGGTGGTGGATAACTTTGTAAGTTTTTTCATAAATACCATAGTTAGTTTGAATATCCTTTTGCCCCGGTAATAAACCAGGAGTACTTGGTGTTCTTATCTCCTAGTATGATGCTCATGCCAATATGGCCAGTTGTGCGAGGTTTGATGTAAGCATCATCCACATATGTCTTCGTGGTCTTTTTTTCGCCGACAAAAGTAGTTATGTCGATCGACAATTCAGTAATAACAGTATCTTCATTGCCGTTATAAATGTCTCCGGAAAAATAGCCGCTGTCGGAGAGGCTAGTCCTGCCTGTGAGTTTGAGTACATCCCGTACATCTAGCTTTCTAGATTGCTTTTTCTGGACATTTTCTGGAAACTTCTTTCTGCAAGAGTCATATATTGCTCTTGCCGCGGCATTGCTTGTAACACCTTGCATTGATTTTAGAATACACTCGTCGAAGTCCTTAGGCCCGAACCAGCCAGCAAGCACAACACTAGAGTTGATTGATAAAATCAAAGCAGCAGCTATTATCCTTTTTGTCATTATTTCTATTCTCTTGTTGAAAGTTCCTCAACGGTTTTGTCATGGAAGTAATCTCTGTAACCATAGAGGTAAAGGGGGCTATTTGTGCCTGAAACAGCCCCTATCAGTGTGACACCTACTGCATTCGTTCAGGCAGGTGTGGTGATTGCTTCTATCCTTTGCGTCTCTATCAGGATGTCAGGGTTGTTGAGGTAGTATTGGTAATCTTGTGCCTTGCCGCAATAATTTCCCATACGGGATATTCCCTCTTGTATCTCAAAGACTAAATGTTGAATTGCTGAGAGTTCGTCTTCCCCTAACTGGTCAAAATTATGAAGTAGGTTATTTAATACTAGGGAGGACTTGCACTTTAATGTGTCGGCAAGTTCACAGTAGTCTTCGCCAGCTTGGATCTCGTTTAATTCTGTCTGTAAACCTTCTAGGGTTGTAACTTCTTTTGATGTCATGCGTTTTTCCTTTTAGTTTTATGGTTTATGTCCTTTGTATCTAATTTGTTTGAACTGTTGGTACTGTTTCGGGGTGCCTCTGGTAGGTGTGCGCACCTTTCCGCCGGTGCTTATGCTGGAGAGTCTGTGGCTCTCTGTGTGAACGAAAAGGCATCACCGGCCGTAGCGCCACTTTAAATAGTCTTTAAGGACGGGCTGTATGGGTTCCCATCCATCCCACCAAGTGCACTCTTCAATTTCAAAGCGGACACAAAAAGCATGGCCCGACTTGGTTTTTGCCCTATCGGGGAACCACTCTTTTGCGGCGGCGAGCATTAGCGTCCAAAGATCCACATATTCGACACACTGAGTGAAAAACCAGTATCTAATTGGACGATACAAGGCAAGGTATGATGGGTGTTGCATAAATGCCTCATCGTCTGGAGGGATAAAGTCGGGATAACTTAGAAGGTAAATGTTGACCATCTCCGTTACTTTTTCGCTGGCATTTTTGTCCGACTTCAACAGGTCCTGACAAATTGGATTTATTGAATACTCCACTAGCTCTTCCTTGGGGACTCTATAAGTGATTCCCATTCGTTTTCCATTTGTATCTTTTCCTTTGATATGGAGTCTGATTTGATTCCATTTTTCATGCATGGCTGCACATGGTTTCTATTTGCTGTACTTCTTGGTATGGGATCAGGGTTGGTATCATTTTTCTGGAGCCATCGAATTCATTGCAAAGCTGAGAGCTATGCAGCTTTCAGCTTGATGACCTTTGTAGTTGCTATAGGTTGGCCAACAATTCGATATATTTCTCTAGCAAGTTTGTCTAAAGCGTTTCGTTTCTCTGAGAGGTAGTCAAACTGATCGTAAACCCCGACGACACCGCCCTGGCTATGGTTTAAAACACGCTCACGGACATGCTGTTTAATTTTTAACCGACTCATGATGGTTCTTGCCGTTCGTCGGAGGTCGTGTGACGTCCATCCGGAAATGCTTGAATCTTGTTTGACCTTGTTTCTGGCATTCTTAGTACTTGTGGAGTGTTCAGTTTTTGCCCCCTTGGTCTTGTTGTATCTACTTGGGAAAACAAACTCTGCTTCAGTCATCCACATTTGTTTTTCAGTGTACCCTTGACCTTCTTTTCGTGCTTTTATGATCTGAATCACTGGATCTGATAAAGGAACAAGGTGTGTGCTGTCTGTTTTGTTTTCTGTTAGCCGCCAGACAGCCTCGTCAAGATTGAGGTCTTCCCATTTCATAGCCATAATTTCCCCTGGTCTCTGAGCGGTTAGGAGGATGAGCTTGAGAATGTCACGAGAATTAGGCTGCAGCTTATCTAAATATGGCCAGATAATTTTTATTTCCTTGTCTTCTAGATATCGTTTTCTAGAGACTTCTTGCCCACCTGGCTTACTCATCATATACATTGGGTGAACCTCAAGCCAACCCAGGTCAAGAGCGGTTTTAAACATCACGGAGAGCAAGGAATGTAGCCGGTTTGCTGAGACCGGCGCGGTGTCTGCCACCTCATTAAGTAAGGCGGCAATGCGGGGGCGTTTAACGCTTACCACTTTTGTACTGCCAAGGTTGGGCTGTATTACTTTTTCCCATCTGCGCTTCTCTTCTCGAATTGTAGCTGGAGCCTTGGGTTTGTTTCGTCGTGCAAGAGCTTTTTGATACTCTTCCCATAACTCTGTCATGGTTGGGGCTTTCTTGAACGTTTGCTTTTGTGCCTGAGGGTCTTGGCCATTGTTCACCTTGTCCATGGCCTTGTTGGCTTCTTTGCTAGCATCTTTTAAGGACAGTTTAGGGTAGTCCCCAACTCTGTATCGTTTTATTGCTCCAGTCTCATTCTTGTACATTATAAACCAGACCATCTTACCTTTAGGGCTGACCCTGATGCCAAAAGCACCGTTTCCTGGTGTTCTTCCATCTTCGAAATATTCAACAGAACGAGAGTGAGGTTTCAAGCTTTTGATCTTCAGTGCATTGAATTTTATTTTGGGCATTTTCCCTCCACTTTGTTTGCAAAACTAAATTTTGCAAATATTTTGCAAACAAAAAACGATTAAGTTAGGTGAAATTGAGTGATGGCTTATGATGCTAGGTGTAAGCTAAAATCGTTTATAAGTCAATACTAATGAGGGTTTTAGTTATGTTTTGTGATGTATTGTGAATGTTGTTAGAAGGGGTAGTCCCGTGACTACGAATCAGGGGGTCGCAGGTTCGAATCCTGCCTAGTGTACCAGTAATTTAAGGCACTTATCGTTAATTCGGTGAGTGCCTTTTTTGTTGAAAATGGGTTTAGGGGCACTTTAGGTGCAGTCTTGAAGTTTAGGTGAAAATGGCGAGATAAACTATGGGATATTTGACTGGCATACTTGAATTAATACAATACCAATTTTTTGCGTTCTTCATGGGAGCTGCCACCCTAGCGGTATCTTTGATAGTAATAGGGATAGCGGATGACATCAAAAGTAGGTCGGCAAAACGACGGTTCGTTATAGCCGCATTACTCTTAGGTAATTTCATCCTATGGTTTGGCGGATTTTTTAGAGCATTGCGGTAAAACAGTATGTTTTTATCCGCGCCCTATTATATCCTAGTGCAACTTCTTGTCAGACCTCTTGCTCCACCGAATTAATTCTCTTGCGAGTTCAAGCATATTCACAGGAGAGGCAGCGAGGTATCGTTTCTTACGGACCAGTGTTAGCAACGGGTGTCCTTCCTTTCTAACTTCGATTTCTTGACGGACCGCGTCTTCAATGAGTTCCCTTGCTAGTTCATTGGCCAGAGAGGGGAGGTCGTCGTAGATCGTCCATATGCCGTCACCCACCTTCAGTAGCCAGTCCTTTATGCCTGTTGGTGACTGACACATAACACGGTGCCAGGGGACCCCGTCTGGGGAATCCTTTATCAGTTCTTGAAACAGCTCTTCAGCGTCGAATACCTTCTTTAGCATGTGAGTTCCTCCAGACGAGTATTTTTAATTTTGAACCAGAAGGATACTGCACCTGAATCCCTGATAAAAGTCATAGCCTGAGCATGTAGGCCTTCATCTAGGTCTTGCTTGGTGGGTCGAGACACAAGCTCAGCGGCTGAATGCAGTACCGCGGCGGCCAATTTCTGATACGGGGTGCGACTCCTGCGGTTGGCAGCACCAGGAGATTCGCCTCGATCAGGAGCACTCACAGTAAAATCGAAATTATCTAAGCTGATTACTTCCATATCGTCCATTGTAGCTCCGTTTTAAGAGAAGAGTACTAATTGCTCGCGAAATATTGAAAAGGTCTTACGGGTCCATTTACGGCCTCCTGTAACCTAGGCCGGCGTGCAAAATCAGAGTTTATTCGGTTGCCATCGAGCTCCAGTTCTTGTTATACGTGTGGCCGAACTTGGCCCTGCGTCGTTGAACCTGTTCCTTGATACGAGCCCTGGTTTTAACGCTGCGTTTATGCTTAGCCAGACTTTCAGCGGTCAGTAAATCCCGCTTAGTGGCCAGTCCACAGTTAACTAAAGTGTTTCATGTCTGCCATATTAATTCTCCTTGACCGACTTATCTCACCTGGCCAGCACGTAGTTCTCACAGGAATGACCAGGGGAGAGCGGCTGTTTATTGTTGTTGAAATCGCCTCATCAAAATCTGTACAACCACGGCAAAATCCTTGAAGGACGAGTTCTGAATCGCGAGTAGTTCTCTTCGATCTGTAGGGGGTAACGGTCGACTGTTGAGACTGTTCACGAGTTTGGTGAGTTGCGATAAACCCACACGTATTTCCGAAAGTGCTATTGCGTTGCTCATGGTTTCACCTTATTTTGCCGGGATTTGAAGTTTTGGGTTTTCCGTCATTGTCTGGTTCCTTGCTGCCACGTTATAAAAGTTGGCTACGTTCCGCAGTAGCTCGATTTTTGTCGCATTATCAGCCATGTAATAATGGCTGGTCATTGCCGTTTCATACGCGTCAGCAAGGCTTGCCATCCCTGGAGGATTCGCTCGGTAGTACCTAAACATGGTCCGATCGAACATGGTGAGTTCGTGACCGTTTACCAGCTTGGGAATATTCGGAATATCCTGGCCGAGTCGTCGTAGCTCAGGATATATAGGATGGTCTGACGACACAGAACTGAGTGCTGCTGCAGTCCCGTAATATTGCTTTTCACCTAAGAGGCCGTACTTCGGAGGTAGACTTTGAGATAAACCAGGAACACGATTCTTAACCTTCGACATGAAGTTATCAAACTCATGCACTCCCTTGTCTAGGAGGGTGCGGTTAACCTGAGTCATTAAGTTTGGTATCATACCTAAGGCGTAGGCATCACCCGGATGGGGTGCCTCGTATTGCGGATTTTACAGCAGTTGGGTTTGACCCTCTATCAGAATACGTAACATCTGCATTCGTATCGCAGATGGTCAAGTCGCAAAGCCTCCTGAGTACGGCTACCGCATGGCTAACGGTTGAGGATAATGGATACACACAGGAGAGCAGGGTTTCAACTTGGAGGAGAATATCTTTAACATTATATGATTTCACTTCGATAGACTTCGACGGTACTATTGACTACAAGGTTTCGAGTCCAACTGGGAGCATATATACAGGAGGTGGAGGATTCTCCATAGAGACGGAGATCGCTCCAGTCCCCGAACCAGCAACCATGCTCTTGTTCGGAACAGGTTTAGTTGGTCTTCTAGGTTTCAGGCTTCGTAAAAAGAAAGAGTAATTCACTCCTAAAAAAGCTTCTTCTCTTAAAGGCAGTTTCGCTCTGGAGATTCTGCCTTTTCTGTTTCTACTCTTCACAGTTAATAGCCAGTTATAAGGTTTAAAGTTTCATGAAAGCCTTCATAATTACATCTCTATTGTGAGTAGCAAGATCGGTAAAGAATAGTCTGTTGTTTTATTTAATTATCAAGCAATACTAGCATTAGAATACAAATGGTCATTACGCAGAGGGGGAGTGGCCAGAGGAGAAAATAACTTCCAATACCAAATGCTATTGCTGTTAATCTGCGCTTGGTGGTTTCGTTCATACAATCCTTTAGATAATGCCACGACTAACATTGTACTCTTTGGCCCGCTGATAATCCTTGGGAGCTGCAACTTTTGATATTTGTTGTCTTGGCCAGTGAAGATTAGGTTCTCTTTGTGGACGTGAACGGTCCTCCCTGTACCATTGAGCAGGTTAGGAAGCTGCAGGTCCTTAGATATCACTAAGACTTTTTTAACGTAAGATGCGCCTCCATTAATTCGGAGTCAGTTTCTATTTTGTTTGTGAGTTTTGCTCTTGGTTTCAAAGACTGTGGTACCATTTTCAAAGAACATTTTTTGACCACGGTAAAATACCGTTGGCAAAAGAGTATGCGTAATGTTTTTTTGCTGGTGTGAAAAAGTTCACACACTATCATTTAGCAATTTTAATTATTTAATACTCTGTAGCCGTTTTATGACTTTTTTATTCCCCGGTTCAAGCATTAAGGCCTGTTCATATTCCTCTTTTGCACGGTAGGGTATTTTCTGTTTTTTGTAGTAGTCTCCAAGATGGATATGAAACGGGGCATAATCAGGCAACCACTGTACTCCTTGCTGGATGGTATTGATGGCCTCGTCTATCCGTTTTTGTTTTTTATAAAAATAATAGAGCTGCATAATATACCATGGTTTGATAGTCTCTTCCTGTTCGAGGAAGTCTAAAGCATGGCTCCGGTAGTATTCGCTGTCTTCGATTTTTCCTGCTTTTTCAAGAAAAACCCCGAGTGAAATCCATGTAGATGGTTTTTGTGGAAGAATTCGATCGATTTCAGCTCTGCTAAGCTTGTAAAACAGTATGAATGGTGGCAAATCTTTTGTAATAATGGGGAATTGTTCTGCCCCCTGCTGCAGAACCACCATTGCCTTGTCACGTTCATTCTGTTGCAGATACCACTCTGCCAGGACAAAAATCAATTGTTCTTTATTCAGACCTCTTTTGTATCCTTCTGCCATCAGGAGGGATGCCTGTTCACTTTTTTCAGGAGGAAGGAGAAGACCAACTCTTTGCAGGTATGCGCCTTCGAGTGGGTCTTTTCTCGCTGCTTGAATATAGGTATCAAATGCTTCTTCGTTCCGATTCAGGTAGGAAAGCAAGTTTCCCTTGTAGAGCGAGTATTGTCCCTCAAGGGGATCAAGGCGGATCGCCCTATCTATTATGGTGAGCTGATTTTTGAGAATTTGATCCGAAAGTTTAGGGTTGATATAGATCTGAGATGCTTCCTTGTAGTGCTGTTTTGCCTTGAAGATACCTGTTTGGGTGCTGAGAGTCAGGAAAAGTAGCGGGAGGGCAATGAGGTAGGAGAGTTTCCAAACAGGAGAAGCCTTTTTTAATAGTGTTGCTCTATTGCGAAAATGCATTCGGGTATTTCCAGCGGAAACAAGGAGCCCACAGAGGAAGAAAAAATAAAGGCCATTTGCTCCATTATGCATATTGAAGTCAGTGATACTGTGGAGAAGAATTGCAAAAATACCGGTGAGGCAGGCAATTATAAGTAGGACCGAATAGAGTTCACGTCGTAATGAGAGTTTTTTCAGGCCACTGAGAAAGACAGTGATTACAAAGGAGGCAGCGAGAACGAGACCAATGAGTCCACCGTCCGTGAGTAGTTCTATATAATCATTATGTGCGTGATCATAAACAAGAGAAGTTGGCAAATTGTTGTATTGCGGAAAAGCATGAATAAAAGTTCCAAATCCTGATCCTGAAACAAAGAAGGCTTTGATAAGAGAAGTACAATCCAGCCATAGAGGAAACCTGCCCTCAGTAATAATGCCAGTTTCTGTTGTGCTTGCGTTGAATCGTTGCAGAATTGGCTCCCAACCAAACCAGGTTACGGCAAGAAGAACAGCACCAAAAATAATGAATGGGTATATTTTCCCGGAGTTGGTTGACTTTCTGGTTAATAATACCAGGAAAAAGAATAACGCCAGATTTGCTGCAATAATTCCACCCCGTGACAGGCCAATGAAAATAGATGCGAGGATTATGGTTACACTGAATCCGAGGAAAAATTGAATATTTGAACTTGGGGAAGAGAGTATTGAAACAGCTTTGGCTCGAAATGATTGTTTGTCACGTAGTGTGGGGCGATAATAAAAAAAGAGAGCTAGAACTATGGGAAAGAGCATTTCCATAAATCCTGCGTAATGATTTCGATAAATCCAGGGGCCAACCGGGCTTGCATTGTCTGGGGCATGTCGAAACCAATAGATAAGGTCATGGGATGTGAATTTTTGGAGAATTGCCAAAAAAGCAATAGCCGTGGCAAGACCTGCGACAATTCGCACTGTTTTGCTGAGGAATTCTTTTTTGCTGAGAATTTGTATTGTTAGGATGTAGAAGAACGCGTAGCAGCTAATCCGAAGGGCTTCAAGGAGTGTCGATTTTTGATTGACTGTGAGTGGAATCCATTGTTTTGTTTCTTGAATGTCAAGTATGGGGGCATATGCCTGATATATTCCGGGCGCGATACTGTTTACAAGTGAAGATGGTAGAGGGACTAATTGCAGCCACATAAAAATGAGTAAAAGAGAGAGTGGAACTATGCCTGGAACCTTCAGGTAGGAGTGCGCTCCTTTTCGTGTTTCAATGCAATATACGAGAGTCGTTAGGAATACCAGAAATTCCACAAAACCGATCGACCATGTTTCGACACTTCCAAATGCGAGCGGAGCAAAAAGAAGTGTTCCAATAAAGAGGACGTAGGCAGGAGATCGCATGGTTTAGGTCCCGTTATAAGAAAAGGCCTGACTAGTTTTTATGCTGAGGCAGCCGGTCAAGCGTTATAGTTGACTGAAGGCTGATTCAAGCCATCGTCACGTTGTTACCGCATCTTTGTGCCCTACAAGAACGTGGTACAAGAACGTGGCGCGTATCAAACATGAGTTTAGCATGTTTTAATATAAAATCATAATCGTAGGCACTGTGGTCCGTAGCAATTCGGAGACAATCCGCTTCGGAAAGTATTCCTACTGAGAGTTCGGTTGATTCGAGCTGGCAGGACTATTATTCTTTGTCGTAATACTCATAATATCCATAATATCCGGAATCTTTCTTGTTCCTGACTATTCCATTAACTACGACGCCGAGGATTGTTGTGTGTATATCTCTCAGTTTTTTGAGTCCGGATTCCAGCATATCATAGGTGGTTTTACTTGATCGAGTAATAAGGACTACTCCATCTACTACGGAACTCAAAGTAAGGCTGTCCGTTACGCGCTGGATCGGAGGAGAGTCAAGCAGGACAAAGTCGTAAACTTTCGCTGTCTCCTTCATAAGCGCCTGCATTCTGCGCGATTGGAGTAGCTCGGCTGGATTTGGTGGTATGGGGCCGGAAGTGATCAGGGCGAGTGGCTCATCCGGGATTTGTTTAATCGGGCTTTTCTTTGTATCTCCGGTGAGAAAATTACTGAGTCCATAGGAGTTTGGAACATTAAACAGTGAGTGGGTTCTTGGCCTTCGCATATCACAATCAATAATTAGTACTTTTTTATTGTTCTGTGCAAGAACTCTGGCAAGGTTACAGGTTGTTGATGTCTTGCCTTCCTTTGGTGACATACTCGTCACCAGAATAGTACGGGGAGGATGATCCGGTGATGACAGGAGCAGGCTAGAGCGAATAAGGCGATAGTTCTCAGAGAGTGGTGAGAGGGGATGTTCGAGTAGGTGTGATTCTATTACCTCGTCTTTACCCTGTAGTTCTTCGACGGTTCCAAGAATGGTCAATCCAAAGCGTTGCTCGATATCCTTCCCATCTTTCACGGTATTATCGAGGTACTCGATAAAAAATGCAAGTCCGATACCGCCGAAAAGGCCAAGGATGAGGCCCAACATCAAGTTACGTTTTTTCTGTGGTTTTGATGGTGCCTTGGGAAGTTCTGCCTTTTTGACCACCCAGATTTTTATATCTTGCGATTGTTCCGTTACACTGGATTCCTTGATGCTTGAGGTGAGGGCATCGTACAGCACACGGTTCATATCAACACTCCTTTTCATGATGGAGTATTGGGTAAAACGCTCATTAATGTTGAGCATTTCATTTTTTGTTTTTGCCAGTAGTTGTTTGAGATTTGTTTCACGAGACTGGGCAAGTTCGTAGGCGTTCCGGGTGGACTCAATAATTCTGCTTACTTCAAACTGCTTTTCCTTTTTTAATAGGCTGTGTTCCGCTTTGGCATTGATCATTACCGGATGCTTGTAGCCATATTTCTTTGAGAGATCTTTTATCTTTTGTTCAGCTGCAAAAATTTTCTCACGAAGATTTTGGAGGACCTTATTGTCTGCAAAGATCGAAATTGTCTCGATGTTATTATAATCTTTTCCAAGTGCTTTTATCTGAGCATAGAGTGATTCGTACTCTTTTTGTTCGGCCTGGGCCTTGGACAGTTGAGAGCTGAATTCTGAGAGTCTTTGTGGGAAAATTGCGAGTTTGTTCTCAACGGTCACCAGATCGTTGTCTCTCATGTATTTCTGAAGCGCGATTTCGGAACTTTCTAGTTTCTTGCGCTCTTCGTCAGCTTTACTTGTCATCCATTGTAAAGAATAGCTGCTGGAAACAAGTTTAATTTCAAGGATTTGATCCATATATGCCTGGATTATGGCATCCGTAACAAGCCTGGCCATGGCAGGATTCTTATCACTATAGCTGATGATAACAGTTTTGGTATTGGCAACGGGTTTAATGGAAAGGCCGCCCATTATCATAGCAGCTATGATTTCTGCGTCTGTTTTGGGTTCATTGGAAACGAGTAAACCATAACTTTCAGAACTGTTTAGGGGGGCATCTGTGTCAGAGGAAAGCATCCCTTTGATAAAATCCTTAATTCCCGTTTTGAATGTTGAAAGAAATGTAAAGAGCCCCTCTTTTTGTTCAGCAAAGAAGTAATGTTTATATTTGGTATCAAGCTTTAACTGTGTGACAACACGCTTAGCAACGTTTGTACTGCGGATTAATTCAAATTGGGTCGCAAGAAATTCGGGATCCCAACGGTAATAAGAATTTCCTTCAATCGCACTGGAAGAGTAATTCCGTTCGATAAGAACCTGGGAGGAGGCGGTGTATATGGGGGTTGCTGTGTAAGTGGCTATAAAAACTGTGAGAAAAGTGATAGCCAGAAAGGTCAGGACAGTTGTCTTTCGTTTCAGAATAACAGTGATATAATCACGAAGGTGGATTTCCTGTTCCTGAGGATCCTGCATGGCTGGTTCGGAAGAAGGTGGAATATTCATAGAGTTAGTCAATTTGACAGGTTTAGAAGAAGCTTTCCGGGACAACAATAATATCGTTTGCAAGAACTGAAGTATTGTGATCGACATCTTGGAGAATTACTTTTTCTCCATCAACGATTCGTACTATGCGGACACTCGATTTAGATGCTTTACCTGAAAAGCCACCAGCTCTTGCGATGAGTTTCAGAACAGTGGTGTCGGTATCACAGGGGTAAGCATCTGGGTCAGATACTTCACCAGTGACATAGCACATCCCGCCTTTTGATATATAAATGGTGTCTCCATCTTGTATAAGGACATTCTGGCTGAGATCACCACCCTCCATAATGGATTTTATATTTACGATGATGATTTCCTGATTATCATCTGTAATTCGTTTGATTGTTGCCGTATCACCGGCATCCTGTTTCATGCCTCCGGCCTGGGATATAATTTCGAGAAAGGTAGTGGCACGTCGCAGTTCAATAATGCCAGGTTTTGCAACTTGACCGAGAACAATCGCTTTTTTAGACCTATATTCTTCAATAAATATAGTTACCTGTGGTTTTATAATATATCCATCTGCAAGGAGGCGGGTGAGATCTTTTGTTACCTCGGGTAAGGTTTTACCACCAACCTGAACCTGTCCTATAAAAGGGATAACAATAGAGCCATTATTGGAGACTCTGACAGTTTTTTTGAGGTCCTCATGGTCATAGACATCAACTTTGAGGACGTCGCCTGGACCCACAATGTAGTCATCTGCAAAACAGATTGTTAAGGAGCTAAGAATGAGAAGAGACAGGAAAAATGCAGAAAAAAAGAGGGGAACTTTAACGGTACGTATTTGATTTCGCATAACAGGAGTTTACTATTTTTGCCTCGGAATGCTAGAATTCCTGGCGGATGAAAAAAAATATCCTGTTATCCAGAACCAGTTTAATACAGAAAAGTTAAAACTATAACGGTAATGAATATCTACGTAACAGGAGTTATCAAACTAAGAGATTTTGTATCTTAGTTGAATAAAATGTTTTCCTATTATAGCGCAGAATTCAAGCTAAGGGAAATAGAGTTTACGTCATAGTCAAAGATTTCATCTGTTGAATCACGCTTTTCCCATGTATAGGCAAGTTCTGCCATTAGCCAATCGCTAAAAATATACTGCAGGGCAGGGCGGAAGGTGTAACGGTCGTCATTTCGTTTTGGATCGACCAGCTGGTTGTAATCGGCATTTTCATATGAGAGGTCAATCATTCCGATGAAATCTGTATAGAATTCCTGATTGTAACGTAACATACCGCCAAAGATTCTTTTATCAAGTGCAACACCACTGTCAGTTTCATCAATTTCATGATGCAGGGCAAGGGATAAATTGGTCTTTTCTGTCATCGAATATTTGATGTCAAATTCAAAGGCTAGTCCATCATTATTCGAGGTTTCTGAATCTTCACTTATTTTGTTGATTTCTTCATCTTTGTAATCACGTGTTTGGTAACCAACTTTAAAACGCAATTGAGTTTTTGTTGACGCAACCCAGTTGATCCCTCCGTAGAGGAAATTCTGATCGTTGTCTTTTAGTTCTGCGGTATCATAACTGACGTCAATATACCTGTATTCGATAAAAAGTGCCGTTCTAGGGCTGTGGGTATAGATACCGTAGAGCGAGAGGGCATTATCAACCCTGTTGAGGAAGTCATCGTCAATCTCTTTGTAATCCAGAAAGAAGTTTGAAAAGTCAGCTTTCAGGCCGATTTTTTCAGTGATATCCCATGTGACATTACCTATGGCAATATTTGAATTATAGCGTCTCAGGCTCGGGCCGTTAACACCGAGGAAGTTACCAACATCAAAACGATCCTGACCGCGAGTGAAATGATCGATAACCTGGAAGGAAAGGCCACTTCTCAGATTAAGTTTGAAGAATCCTTCCACGTTGGCGTCGTAATCATTGAGGTCTGAATCCTCTGAATAATATTTAAAATCCAATGCTCCAAGAAGATATGCATTGTATCGTTCGAATCCCTGGTATTCAGGGAGAGCCATCTGAAGACCACCTGCAGTGGAGTTGTTTGGTGCAATGGCAAGTGGTATTTCTTTAGTTCGGGGGAATGCAAGCCAGATACCTGGAGACAGAGTCGTTAGGAAATTGTTGGTTTCGTTTGTATAGACATTGAAAAGGTTGTCTGTAAACTCACCGGCGATACTTAAGAAAGGATGGATATACCCCCCCCCCATCGTGTACCAAAAAGGTCTTCATCTTCTGGTAAAAAATTATCTTCTGGTAGGAGTGACTCAGATGTTCCAGATGCACCTTGACCCATGGGGGCATCTTCTGCGACAATGGCCATTTTGTCTATAACTAATTCGTTGGATTCCGCGTTGTTAAGAGGAAGTGTAGAGAAGATAAGAATACAAGCCGTGGTAAAAAGAAGTTGATTTTTCATGATATGCTTGGTCGAAGAAGTAAAAGGGGAGAAGCTATTCCAATCTTGTGCACGGTAAAGCTTAAAACAAGATCAGCTCTGTTCGGTAATCCGAACAGAGCTGATGGGGTACTCTTAAAAAGGAGTTGGGAAATTAGCGGGGCTGGCCATCCTTGTGGTTGACACCCTTGCCGTTGTAGGCCTTCCGGCAAAGCTTGGTCCCTTGTTAACAGGGGTGTATGCCTGGCTGTCAGCGACGGCATCGCCACATTCTGCAATACTTTTTTCAAAAGCTGCAACAAGGATAATGTCTGATATTCCGGCCGCATCGGCAGCAGCTTTCACATCGTCACCATCACTGCCTTCGCAATAGAGTGCTTTTAAAATATGCTGAGGGTTGACGCCTGGAATTTTGAGTCCTTCGTCAACAATGCTTGAAGGATTTCTTCCAAGTTTAAGAGCTTCTGCAACAGCAACCTCGATTCCCTGAGTGTCGGTGTTCACGGAAAAATCTTCAATCCAGTCTGCAAAAGCTGAAGATGTGATGAATACACCCAGAAGAGCTGATATTATAATTTTTTTCATGACCTCTCCTAACGTTGTAATACAGGTAGTTATGACAATTAAACTTAATCGTAATGACGTTGCATGTTAAACGCAACAAAAAAATTCCTATTACTAGTGCTATACTACTGTTTCCTTTTCGCCGACCAAGGCTTTTTATTGCTGATAATAACTATAACACTTAAATTGAGAAAAAAAAGAGCGTGCCTCCCAGGTTTTCCTGATTTGTTTTCATCCAACCTTGGATAAAATGTTACCCTCAACTATTGCTTGTATGATCAGAAGATCAAGTGGCTGACTGAACGGCAGCGAAGAGCAATTTTGGCGCTGTACCTAGTTGAGTTTCTAAATCAATTAAAACGTTTCATATTATTATAAAAGTCCGGCCGGTAAAGGTAAATAGGCAAAATGCTTAATTTGCGTTATTGTCCTGAATAATATTTAGTATTTTGCTTAAAAAAGAAATACCTAACATAATAATAACCATTCTGGTCAAAATGTAAATAGGTATAAACACCTATTTTTGTACTTGTCTTAATATGTAGAGCGTTTATGGAAAAGGACAATAACCACCTGCAATGTCTTGATAATTTACTACCTAGATATGCCAGGAACCGTGGTTGGGAAGAGCCGTTGGATCTGCATTCCATCTTCACGAATTGGGATGAATTGGTGGATGATGAAGTGGCAGCACATTGTCAGCCACTAAAAATAGTAAAGAAAGTTTTGTGGGTTGAGGTTGAAAACTCCGTCTGGCTGCAGCAGCTCCAGTATCAGACCGTTGTATTACTGGCTATTTTTAATAAATCCTTACGCCTGTCAAAGTTGAAAGGGCTACGATTTGTTCTTGCGGAAAGAAATGAACATAAAAAGGTGAAAAAAGAGCCTTCTCTTCGTTATGTTCAGCCCCCTGCTGAGGAGCTTGCTGCCTTTGAGGCTCAGGTGGCATCGATTTCGGATAAAGATGCGCGTGATGCCCTCGTACGTTTCTGGTATCTTTCAAAGGCATGTCGTAGTGAGTGAATTTTTGGTTGTCTCTGTTCTTCCTTGCTTCACCTGTTGATACGCAATACAATAAATATTTGTAGTCTGATAAATACCTTACATTAATTAACACTGGTGAACAGTAAGTCAGCCAGTATAAGTAGCTTGTCGGAATACGTTCATTTGAAAAATGAACATATTTTATACAGCACTGATATCTTACGGTAAAATGATGCTTTACGATAATGTTTTAGATGCTATTGGAAATACCCCGTTAATTCGGATTAACCGATTGAATTCTTCAGGAACTCCAGTGTATGCCAAATTGGAATCCAGTAATCCTGGTGGTTCGGTGAAGGAACGGATTTCCCTGTCGCTTGTTGAGGCCGGAGAAGCGAGTGGGGAACTCACGTCAGAAAAGATAGTCCTTGAGGCAACCAGTGGAAATACCGGGATTGGCCTTGCTATGATTTGTGCTGCCAAAGGGTACCGGTGTCAGCTTGTTATGCCGGAATCCGCCTCTCTTGAACGCCGGCAGATCATGCAGGCCTATGGTGCTGAAATTCTACTTACTCCTGCCAAGAGAAGTACCGATGGCGCAATCGAGAAGGCTTACGCTATGGCTCGTGAGTATCCTGAACGATATTTTCTTACTGACCAGTTTAATAATGAGGCAAACTGGAAAGCCCATTATAATAGTACTGCACCTGAAATATGGGAACAGACAGATGGCAAGGTGACGCACATAGTGGCAACACTTGGTACATCGGGCACAGTGATGGGGCTTTGTAAGTGGTTTTTAGAATATCATCCTGAAGTGAAAATTGTGGCTGTGGAACCCTTTCTAGGTCACAAAATTCAGGGTTTGAAGAATATGAAAGAGTCGTATCGGCCTGGAATATTTGACAAGTCTCTTCCCAGTCAAATAGTGAATGTCGAAGACGAAGATGCCTTTCGGATGGCTCGCTTACTGGCTAGAAAAGAAGGTCTACTCGTTGGTATGAGCAGTGGTGCTGCTATGTCCTGTGCTTTAGATCTTGCAGGATCTTTGACCGAATCACTTATTGTGACAATTGTTCCAGATGGTGGAGAACGCTATCTTTCCACTCCTTTGTTTACCAGAAAGAGTCAGGTTGCTGAAAAAAAATCTGATCTCTGCTTTTTTAATACACTTACGAAAAAGAAAGAAGGATTTCAGGCTCAAAAGGATAAGCAGGTTACTTTCTATACCTGTGGGCCTACTGCCTATGAACCCGCGAATTTGTCACTTTGCAGGCGTTTTGTCGTTTCAGATCTCATTACTCGATATTTGGAATATAAGGGCTATACCGTAAATTCCTGCATGAATTTTACTGATCTCGATGACAATACCATTGAGGGAGCCAATAGGGCAGGGAAGACTCTGGAAGAATTTACCAATAAGTATATAGATGGGTTTATGGCAGATATTGATTCACTGAATGTGAAGCGAGCCACCCATTACCCAAGAGCTTCTGCTCATGTTGCAGACATGATAGAGATCAGCCATGAGTTGCTGCACAAAGGTTTTGCCTACGAAAAACATGGCTCCATCTATTTCGATATATCCAAGTTTAAAAAATATGGTCGGCTTTCAGGGGTTGATCTTGGAAAAATCCAGCTGGGAAAAACCGTTGATCTCGATAACTATGAAAAAGATAATCCACGGGATTTCACTCTACTAAAACGTTCGACCCTTGCAGAGCTGAAAAAGGGGATTTTTTACGAAACTGATTGGGGAAATGTACGACCTGGCTGGCACATTGAGTGTTCTGCAATGTCGACCAAGTATCTTGGCGAGACCATGGATATACATACTTCGAGCCGGGACTTAATTTTTCCTCACCATGAAAATGAGATAGCTATTGCCGAGGCGCTGACTGGAAAACAGCTCGCCAAATACTGGCTGCACTCTGAGTTATTGCTTGTGGATGGCAAAAAAATGTCACAGGAGGCAGGAAATGTAGTGACATTGAATGATGTGGTGCTCCGTGGTTTTACTCCACGGGATGTTCGTTTTATGCTGCTTTCCGTCCATTACCGAAAACCGATTAACTTTTCCTTTCGCCGCCTGATTAACGTACGGACTGCCCTGCGCCGGATTGATGAATTCACCTGTAAGCTTCTCTGTCTGCCTCCGGGGAGGCCTCATCCGGAGGTCACGGCTTATGTAAGTGCTATGGAAAAACAATTTTCTGCGGCTATGGATGATGATTTAAATGTGTCAAAAGGGATGGGGGCGATCTATAAGTTTATTAAGCGGACCAATCCAATCCTTCACGTTAATCATTTGGATGGTGACCAAAAGAAATATATTCTTGAAAGTTTGGGGAAAATAAATGAAATATTACAGATATTTCGCTTGAAAGGGTGCCCCCTTGCTCCTTCCGTCAATGCGATCATTCAGCGCAGAGAAGAGGCGCGCCAGACAAAAGACTGGAAGGCTGCAGATGCCGCCCGCGACGAACTTATCCGTCAGGGGATCCAGATTATTGATACTGTCACCGGACCTGTATGGAAAAAAGTTGATGGAGAATGAGTTGGTTTTACAATCAATGAAGAATGGTGTTGATTTTTTGTCACCTATATTTTATAGAATCATGGTATGCGCCAGTAGCTCAGCTGGATAGAGCAACGGCCTTCTAAGCCGTAGGTCGCGCGTTCGAACCGCGCCTGGCGTACCAGAAAACATAAGGGTTTCAGTCTTTTTGACTGAAACCCTTTTTGCGTTAATCTATGGTATGTGTTTGAAATGGTTGTATATGTTAGCATGGGCGCACTGGTTAAATAAATAAAAAGGCGGCGATGTTAATATGGGAAAGAGACCAGTGTCGGTAGATGTCAAGAAAGATGTCGCTTATTTTAGCCATTCATTTGTTTGAGTTCGACCTCCTTTTTCGCAGGTTTTCCAGGATTGAGATACACGGTCTTCGCTGGTTTCCAGTTTCTCGTTTTGCCT